>Ga0209353_10000156_pt1 | contig 40920 bp, 53 predicted proteins | sample LauGreSpBDMM15SD_2_FD_187561 | JGI IMG/M metagenome (GOLD analysis project Ga0209353, IMG submission 187561) | Freshwater lake microbial communities from Lake Michigan, USA - Sp13.BD.MM15.SD (SPAdes) (version 2) | ecosystem: Environmental > Aquatic > Freshwater > Lake | place: Lake Michigan... | reverse complement strand
CTAACATCAGTACAGGAGCATGGTTTCATATAGCGGCAACAAGGGTTGGAACTACGTTAAGATTGTTCGTAAACGGAAGACAAGAAGCAATTAGTTCGTATAATACATCTATTGCTCCTAACAGCGGTAATCCACGCCCATGGGTTGGCGCATATAATACTACACAAGGCCGGTGGAATGGACAAATTGATGATTTACGTGTTACTAACGGTGTTGCACGATATCAAGCAGACTTCACCCCACCCGCAAGAGCATTACCAGAAACGGGTGGCAAATCATTTGTTACTAACAACGTTAATGCTGGCGTAGTACAGCGATTTACCACTACAGGAACAACCGCATGGACAGCACCTAGTGATGTCACAAGTGTTGAAGTACTTGTAGTGGCTGGCGGGGGTGGTGGAGGTGGTGATCAAGCCGGTGGTGGTGGTGGTGCCGGTGGCGTAATTTACAATAATCAATATGCTGTTACTCCGGGACAAACCTATACAGTGGTAGTAGGTGCTGGGGGCGCAGGCAATGGTACTAGGGGAACGAGCCCTAGCAGTTACTTTTTTGGAGCAACAGGCGGCAATAGTCAATTTGGAAACTTAATTGCATCTGGCGGTGGTGGTGGCGCAAGCATGATTGTATCATCACCTACTTCAGATAGTTATGGTGCTGGCCGACCTGGAGGATCAGGCGGCGGTGCAAGCAACTGGCTATCTACAACTACTGGTGCTGGTGGTGCTGGTGTAGCTGGACAAGGATTTAATGGTGGAAGTTCTACAGTGGCAAGCGGTAACGGCCATATCGGTGGAGGTGGAGGTGGAGCAGGCGCCGCAGGCGGAAACGCAACCAACCCAAATCCAGGAGCAGGTGGTGCTGGATTGCCTTTTGGTATTTTAGGAACACCATATTATTTTGCTGGTGGTGGCGGTGGTGGCAGTTATTTTGTAACTGCGGGCGTGGGTGGCATTGGCGGTGGAGGTGGTGGCGCAAGCAACACATCAACCAGCTCTGCTGGAGGTGGATCTGCATTAAATTCAGGAGCCACTGGGGTTACTGGTGGTGCTGGTGGTGCTGGTGGTGCAAATACTGGTGGTGGCGGTGGCGGTGCTGGTGGCACGGGTGGTGCTGGCGGTTCAGGTATTGTTCTAATTCGTTATACAACCACAGCGGTAGGCAACACCAGTGACTCCACAACAGACCACCTAGTTGACAGTCCGACACAGTACGGACACGATTACGGTAATGGTGGCGAAGTTGTGGGTAACTATTGTACTTGGAGTCCACTACCAGTTGTGAACTATGGTGACGGAGTAAGCTATAAATCAACTTTATCTAATGGAAATTTAACAGCAAGTTTTGGCAGTCAATTTAGTTGGGCGTACGGAAGTATCGGAGTTCCAGCTAATGCAAAAACATATATCGAATATACTATAAACTCATATACTAGTACCGGTAATGGATGGATTGGATTTTCTGACGTTGCATCCCTCGGCGCATATTTTGGCGTCACAGTAAACGGATCGGTGTACATAGGTGATGGATCTTATAATGTTAATAATAGTCCAGGATTTGCTACAGGTGATATTTTAGGTTTTGCCATTGATAGGATAGGAAATACCTTAACTCTTTATAAAAATGGATCACAAGTTTATAATGTTGCATTGGCCTATGGAATTACCTCGAGCACAGTGTTACTCCCTGCGGTATGGACAAGAGCCAGTGGAGATCAAGTTTCATTAAATGCCGGGCAACGACCTTGGGCATACGCTCCTCCAGCGGGATTCAATGCCTTAACAACTAAGAACTTTGCACGTTTAACAGCAGGTACTCCTGCCGCTAATCCTAATCAGTATTTTGATGTGTCAACTTGGACACAAGGAGCAACTGATGTTGCTATAACCAACGCAGGCGGATTCCAACCAGATTTAGTATGGATTAAATCACGATCTAATTCACAAAATCATTATCTAATGGACAGCGTAAGAGGAACAACTGGCTTATTACGTTCAAATGGTACTGGCGTAGAATCAACAGGGTCTACTTGGATAACATTTAACTCTAACGGGTTTACACCATCAAGCGCAAATACTGTAACTAACACCTACACTTATGTTGGTTGGCAGTGGAAGGCAGGTGGTGCCGCAGTTTCAAATACTGCTGGAACAATAGCAAGCCAAGTTAGTGCTAATACCGCAAGTGGATTTAGTGTAGTGACTTATACTGGTACAGGTGTAAATGCTACTGTAGGACACGGATTAGGAGTTGCTCCTAGTATGTATATCTGTAAACGTAGAAATGTTATAGGGAATTGGCGTGTTTATCATACTAGCCTTAGCTATACAACTTATATTAACTTTGATACCGGCGGCGCGGCAGCAGATTCGTCAGTATGGAATTCTGCACCAACAACTTCTGTATTTGGTATTGGTACAAATGATATGAATACTGATACTGGTACTTATGTAGCTTATTGTTGGGCGGAAGTTCCTGGATTTAGCAAATTTGGCACTTATACTGGTAATGGATCTGCCACTGATGGTCCTTTTATATATACCGGATTTAAACCTGCTTTCTATATGGCTAAATGTACATCCGCAACATCCAATGCTTGGATCATGTATGATAACAAACGAAGTACCTACAACCTTAACGGTCAAAAGTTAGGTGCTAATGTAGCAGATGAAGAAAACAATGTTGGAAATCTTGGTGATTCTACTACTGGGGTTGATTTTCTTTCAAACGGGATTAAAATTAGATCAGCTGGCTCAAATAATAACACAAGCGCGGCGACATATATCTACATGGCATTTGCCGGAAGCCCATTCGGAAATGTCAACGGTACTGCACGTTAATTCTTAAATATCTATTTAGGAGGCAGTATGCAAGTACCGTATGAATTACTGTTTGGCGTGGATGTAGCTGTTAAAAAATTACGCCCCGGCGCAAACTTTCAACTAGAAGGCACACGTTTTACCCAATGGGCCTGTCCAAATAATAGCCAACCACCAGAGTGGTCTGAAGTATTAGCACAACTAGAATCAGATCAGCGAGCTTACGAAGAATGGCAGAAAAATATTTGACTCTGTAATAAAACTGTTATATACTAGTAGTTCATTAGGAGACTTCTATGATTATTGGTGTATGCGGATTCATTGGTTCTGGTAAAGATACCATTGCAGATTATCTAACTAACTTTCATGGTTTCCGACGAGAAAGCTTCGCCAACACCCTCAAAGATGCAGTAAGTTATGTCTTTGGTTGGGACAGAACAATGCTAGAAGGCCGTACTAAACAAGCCCGTGAATGGCGCGAACAAGTAGATCCATGGTGGAGTGAACGCTTGAACATGCCCAACTTAACACCACGTTGGGTGTTACAGTATTGGGGCACAGAAGTATGCAGAAAAGCATTTCACGATGATATCTGGATTGCGTCATTAGAAAACAAACTACGTAATAGTACTGACGATGTAGTCATATCAGACTGTCGTTTTCCTAACGAAATTAAATCAATCAAGTCTGCTGGTGGTATTGTAGTACGTGTGGTTCGTGGCCCAGAGCCCGAATGGTACGATTGGGCAGTAAGTGCAAATTCAGGCGATCGTGGTAATTTTACTTGGGCTACTAGTAAAACAAAACTTGAAAAAGCTGGTATACACGCTAGCGAAACTGCTTGGGTAGGCACAGACTTTGATGCTGTGCTAGACAACAATACTAGCATCGACGATCTATTTGCACAGGTCAAAGGTCTGGTATCAAATCACCTTGTTTCCAACGAACTCCTTCTTGATGCAGTAGCCGCTGGCAATTAGCACATATAGTTTTAAGATTTGCAGGACGGCAGTTGTTAAGATTGCCGTCCACATGAAACACATTAAACTGCTCAGGATGCTTGCTACGGTATCCGCACTTTTCACAACCATCTTTCTTTTTGTATCCTAGCTGACTCCATCGTGGCTTCTTGGCTGTACCACCGCGACTACAGGTATCACACTTAGAACGATAAAAAGGTCGTCCTTCTTTGTAATAGTTTACAGCACACGGGCGTTCGCCACAGGTTTTGCATAAAGATCGCATATACATATTTATAACCGCCCTTTTCACTGCCCTTTTTTAGGCGTATATGAGTACCAAAAAGTTAAAAACCACTAAATACATGTAGAATTCGTATTCATGGAGATCATAGAATGGCTACATTAAACTCACCAGGCGTAAGCGTAACGGTAATAGACGAAAGTTTTTATACACCGGCTGCACCGGGAACAACACCACTAATTGTTATTGCTTCTGCTGAAAATAAACAGAACGGTTCAAGTACAGGAACAGCATCAGGCACGTTGAAAGCCAATGCTGGACAGGTATATTTACTATCAAGTCAGAAAGACTTGGCAGACAATTTTGGTACACCAATATTTAAAACTGACGCTAACAACAACCCAATTCATGCTGGAGAACAGAATGAATATGGATTGCAAGCCGCATACAGTTATTTAGGCGTAAGTAATCGTGCTTATGTTGTACGTGCTGATATGGACTTAGATCAGTTAACAGCAACTCCAACAGCACCAACTGGCGCACCAGCTGACGGTACTATTTGGTTCGATACTGCCAACACACTATTTGGCATTTTCCAATGGAATAGCGCGGCTTCGACTACACCCGGCGGACAAAGTTTTGGCGTTAAAACTCCAACAGTTATCACCGATGTTAGCAAATTAGCAGGCGGTGTATCAAGCGGTGCACCTTTCAGCGCAGTTGGATCAATTGGTGACTATGCTGTTGTTGCAACAGAGTCAGTAGCCAGAGTATATTACAAAAAACCAGCAACCAACACAGCCGCGGGTACATGGGTGCAAGTTGGTAGTCCAGAATGGACTGCAAGCTGGCCAACAGTAGTTGGAACTGGTACAGTTGCACTACTTGAAGAGTTTGTGGTAAACAATCAAACGTTCACAGGCAACAATATTGACACGATTGACGAATTAGCCACGGCAATAAATGCCAACTCAACTTTGAATACTGCCGGAGTTAAGGCTAGTAAAAATCTTGTTACTGGCGCTTTAGAAATTTACTCAACTGGAGTGGCTATTACACTATCCGGCGACAACGTTGCAAATCTTGGTCTACAGTCAAAGACATATTATGCTCCGACAGTTAATATCAAACCACACTTCCAAGTACCGTTGTTTAAGAAAGTAGACTTCGATCAATCGGTGGTTGCTAACGGTTATCCTACAGGCAGTATCTGGATTAAAACAACAACACCTAACGTAGGTGCTGATTGGATTGTTAAGAAATACAGTGCAGCCGCCCAAGCATGGCAGTTAATTAAAGCTCCTATGTATATAAACTCAGCAGCCGCACTTGCCGCACTAGATACAACAGGCGGCGGCGTTAATTTATCAGCAGGCGCATTGTATGTCAAAGCAAATGATGAAGGTGAATACGGTGCTGTTAATAATGCCCCATATGCAACATTTAAAATTTACAAACGTATTGCCGGCGCAACAACAAAAATTACATCAATCGCATTAACCACTGGTACTTCAGTATTTGGAACGGGCAGTAGCGTCTTTGAATTTGGTGTTGCTAGAACAAATAAAGGCCTTAGCTCTTTTAGCCCTAATGTAGGTTGTACTTTAACTGCAAGCGCCACTGGTGATATTGCAAATGCACAGAGATTTGTAACAGCATTTGCACAAGCAGGGTTTGACAATGTAACAGTTGAATTAGACACATTAAACAGACTTAATATTATACACAAAGAAGCTGGTGATATTAAATTTACCGATACAGACGGATTACTTGAAGATTTATTTCCAGTAATTACCACAGCTAACTTATTCTTTGATCCAGAATACGCTAGCGGTCCAGCTAAACTAATTGCTTCTTTATGGTCAGGTGATTTAAACGGAACAGACCTTGGCGCGGTATCAAGCGATAATGCACCCTCTAGCATTCCAGCTGATAGCCGTTTATGGTACAATTCATTAGTTGATGAAGTTGATATTATGATACACGATGGCACAACATGGGTTGGCTATCAAAATTATACACATACCGCAGGATCACCATGGATCGGCGGTCCAATCGTAAGTGCATCTAAACCAACTAAGAATCCAGATGGTGGCTCATTACTTCCTGGTGATTTGTGGGTTGATACAAGTGATTTGGAAAACTATCCAAGGTTATACAAGAGAACAGGTACCGGTATCGGTGGTAAGTGGATTCTAGTTGATGCCGCTGATCAAACAACTGAAAATGGTATTTTGTTTGCAGACGCACGTTGGAACATTGACGGATCATCTGCATTACCATCAGCTATTGATGAGTTGTTAGTAGAAGATTTCTTAGATCCAGATGCTCCGGATCCTGCACTATATCCAAAAGGCATGTTGCTATGGAACTTGCGTAGAAGTGGTTTTAACGTTAAACGTTTTGTATTAGATGCTATCGATCTCAATGCTAAAAACCCACGCTTTGGCGCTGGCGAAGGCGAAGACATGGCGGGCTATTATCCACATCGTTGGGTTAGTGAAGCCGCTAATCAAGAAAACGGCGCTGGTACATTTGGTCGTAAAGCACAGCGTAAAGTTGTTGTACAAGCTCTGCAAGCCCTTGTTAACAGCAATCAAGTAATACGTGACGAAGAAAGTCGTGTGTTTAACTTGTTAGCTTGCCCAGGTTATCCTGAACTAATTAACGAACTTGTTAATTTAAATATCGATCGCGGATTGACAGGATTTGTACTAGGCGATGCACCAGCACGTTTAGCAAGTGATTCTACTACACTAACTAACTGGGGTAATAACCTAGCTGGTGCATTAGAAGATGGCGATAACGGTTTAGTTACTAGCGATGAATACTTAGGTGTATTTTATCCATGGGGCTTCTCAAGTGATAATTTAGGTAACAATATTGTTGTTCCGCCAAGCCACATGATGCTACGCACTTTTGCATTAAGCGATAATGTTTCTTATCCATGGTTTGCACCAGCTGGCACCCGCCGAGGTGGTGTTAGTAACGCAAGTGCTGTGGGATATGTTAATGCATTAACAGGCGAATTCCAGTCAGTAGCATTGAATACCGGACAGCGTGATACATTAGCGGCAGTTAAAGTTAATCCAATCACATTCATCACAGGTACAGGTCTTGTTAACTACGGTCAATATACTCGTGCTAAAGGTGCCAGCGCATTAGATCGTATCAACGTAGCACGTTTAGTAGTTTACTTACGTAGACAGTTTGCACAATTATCTAAACCATACGTATTTGAACCAAACGACAAAATCACCCGCGATGAACTCAAAGGTGCGGCAGAAAGTCTACTATTAGAACTAGTAGGACAACGTGCATTGTATGACTATATCGTAGTTTGCGATACATCAAACAATACACCTGCACGTATTGATCGTAATGAACTATATCTAGACGTAGCGATTGAACCAGTTAAGTCAGTGGAATTTATTTACATTCCATTACGCTTGAAGAACACTGGTGAGATCAAAGCCCTAGGCAACTAATTAACGGAGCAGACAAATGGCAATCGCAAGTTTATCTAGATTTACAGTACCGCTAGCATCGGATCAATCGGCTAGCGCACAGGGCATGTTGATGCCAAAGCTCAAGTTTCGCTTTAGAGTGATGTTTGAAAACTTTGGTACATCAACACCAACAACAGAGTTAACTAAACAGGTAAGTGAGGCTGCTCGTCCAAACGTTACGTTTGATGATCAGACTATTGCAGTTTACAACTCGACGATTCACTATGCTGGACGTCCAAAGTGGGCGGCTATCACAGTTAAACTACGTGATGACGTAACTGGATCTGTATCTAAGCTAGTTGGCGAACAGATGCAGAAGCAGTTTGACTTCTTTGAACAAAGTAGTGCGGCTTCAGGTGGAGACTATAAGTTTTTAATGCGTATTGAAATGTTAGACGGCGGCAACGGCGCACACGCACCAAACGTTCTTGAAACATGGGAATGTTATGGTTGCTATGTACAAGGTGCTAACTACAATGCATTAGGTTACGGTGGACAAGAATTGTTAACTATTGATTTAGCAATCCAACCAGATAACTGTATACAAACATCCGGCGGCGCAACAGCTCCATTGGGTAGAAATGTTGGCACAGCGGCTACAGCGGCTGGCGCACGTTAATAGAAAGGCTCACTTAGGTGAGCTTTTTTATAGCTAATCATTAACTACGTAGTTAATTTCTTCGATAAATATTAGTATGGCATTTACACCTAATCAATTTTTAAATAATAACAGCAATGTTTTGATGCGAGATCAGCAACATGCCGCACGGGTATTTGTTGATGATCAATTTAGACTAGCACCAAAGCATAAATTCTTATTTCATGTGGCATTTAATATTAACATTGGTGCATTGAGAAACATTGATCTAGTACAAAGACACAGAAATGAAATTAACATGTTAGTTAAGAGTTGTAGTTTACCTCAGTTTTCAATAACTGCAGAAACGCTTAATCAATATAACAGAAAGAAAAACGTACAAACAACGCACAAACATAATCCAGTTGAGATTAACTTCCACGATGACAACATGGGAATTATTAATCAGCTGTGGCAAAACTATTACAAATATTACTATGCTGATCCAATCTCAGCAGAAGATACTAATGCCTACAGAAGAAATGCTACGAAGAATTATAGTTTTGTTAACAATAGCTATGGTCTAGACAACGGCAGTTTGAATCCATTTTTTAATTATATTACAATTTATCAAATGGCTCGGCATGAGTATGTAAGTTATAAATTACACAACCCAATTATCACTAATTGGAATCATAACAAAGTTGACTACGGACAAACTGCTGTACACGATAATCAGATGCAACTAGCATACGAAGCAGTATCGTATAATACAGGTGAAATAACTCAAGGTGATCCGGAAGGATTTGGATTAGAACATTATGACTTATCCCCTAGCCCACTGCAAGTAGGAGATTCTGGTTCTATTACAACAGCACAACCAACATTTGGTAACAGTAATACAACTATTAACTCTACTAGTATTTTAGAGAACGTGTCTAAGACTGTTAATGGTTATCAAAATACGCCATTTAAATCAGGCACAGGACTCACAAGTATTATTACAAATCCTAACAAAACATCTGTATCTTCTATTACAGGCTTACAAGGTTTCACATTCCCGTCAGCCACTACTGATACTACAGTTGCACAACCGAGAAAATCAGGTACATAATATGAGCAATTTATCAACACAGTCTACACAAGATAGTTCTACAAACGTGAGGCAATTTTTTGATAAGTTCTTTGCTAACAAGATTAATTTTCCAGTAAATCAAATAGACGCTGTTGTAGGATTTTTTATATCAAACGGGTTTGATCAAGAAAGTGCAAACAATACAGCAATGGTTTTGTTAAATCAAGCTAAAACAGACAACGTAAATGTATTTCAATTAATAGATACACTTAAAACATTAAATGATGTACAACTTAGCCAAGTGGTAGCAGAGATTTTAAATGCATACAGAGAAAAAACTAGTATGTTAGGATATAGAATTGCTCCTCTAGTTGACACATACGAAGTTAGAAACATTCTAGTTTAATATGTCTAGCAAATTTGCACGTGGCAAGTTCACCATGACCCAACCAGCAAAATATGTAGGTACAAAAATGCCAACATATAGATCAAGCTGGGAATGGAGTTTCATGAAGTTTTGTGATACTAACCCAGCTGTACAAAAATGGGCTAGCGAAGCTGTACAAATACCTTATAGAGATCCGTTAACTGGCAAACAAACAGTATATGTTCCGGATTTCTTTGTACAGTATGTTGATAAAAATATGAAGATGCATGTTGAGTTAATTGAGATTAAACCTGCTAGCCAAAGCATATTAGAGCGTGTTGGCAAGAATAAGTACAACCAAGCACAATTTATTAAAAATCAAGCCAAATGGGCCAGTGCTAATATATGGTGTAAACAGCAAGGAATTAGATTCCGTATTGTTAATGAAAATGATTTATTCCACCAGGGCGGCATAGCATAAGTAAAGTATGACTAAAAAACTTGAAGAACTATTAAATCTTCCTGCTAGTAAAGAAGTTATCAAGCAAGAAGAAAAGAAAAAGCAAAAAGACATGGCTGCACAGAGCCAACCTTTGTTACGGGATATCAGCGAGTTTGATAAGATTGCATCAGCATTGCCCGCAGTAAAAGGACTAGGCGATGCTAGCGATGCAGAATTTGATGCACTGGCACAACGTGCTACAGATGCATATGACGATTTAATGGACTTGGGTATGAATGTAGAAGCTAGGTATTCTGGACGTATTTTCGAAGTCGCTGGCGGCATGCTTAAAAATGCCATCGATGCTAAAGCCGCAAAAATTGACAAAAAACTCAAGATGATTGAACTACAGCTTAAAAAACAAAAGTTAGATCAAGATGCTAACCAAGAAGATAACAGTGTTAATCTAGCAGGCGACGGTGTTATTATTTCAGATCGTAATAGTTTGCTTGAAAAACTCAAGCAAATGAAATAAATATAATATCGGGATTACAACATGAAATCATTCAAAGATTACCTAGTAGAAAGTAAACAAGTCTACGAATTTAAAGTTAAAATTGCAGGGGAATGCCCTAAAGATTGTGCTATGCTTATCAAACGCGGATTGTCTAAATTCCAAGTTGAAAATTGCACTAGCGGAAAAAGCACACCTATTCAAGAAACACAAACAGATTTTCCAAGCCTTAAAAATGTTGGTGTAACTGTTTTTGATGTTACAACAACATATCCAGCTACTAGCGCAGAAGTTTTAACATTAATCGCAGAACACGCAGGCGTTCCAGTAAGTTGTGTTAAAGTACGCAATGAAAAAGAATTAGCTGAAGAAGAATTAAATCACGCTAACGATGAAGTAAGCGGGGAATCATTGCTAGAAAAGCCTTTAGAAGGTGACAACGGACAAAATCTAGTAGGCGACAAGCATACAATGAGTATGTTAAAAGACTTAACTAAAAATAGAAAAACACTTGAGCAGTATAAAGGTGTTAATGAAAAGATTTTAGCGAAGAAAGTGCCTAGCGAAAAAGCAGATAAACAAAAAGTATCAATTAATACTAAAAGTCCTGTAGGCAGCAGGAAAGTAACTTTACCAACTGTCGGAGGACGATAATATGAATTTCCAAGAGCTACTAGCAAGAATGAAACAAATAGATGAAGCCAACGGCGACCCGGATATGGCGTCAGCAGAAAATCCAGAAATGTCCGCTGATGATATGGAAGAATGCGGCGACTCACCGATGGGAAAAACTCCAACAGATCAATTACTGATCGGTGAGAAGGATATGGGAGAATGCGGAATGCCAGGAATGGCTAATATGCCAAGCGGTATGATGGGCACAAGTGCTCCAAAACAACCAGACAGTGTTACTATGAATATCAGCATGAATGGTAGCGGTGCAGGTGGCATCCGTGACTTGATGGATATCTTACGCAACTTAGAAAATAGCGGCGAACATTCACATGATATGTCTGGTGGCGCAGATGCTATGATTATTGGTGTTGGTGAAGAGCAGGGTGACGGTGGATTCCAGTCAGCTTCCACAGAACCTGACACAACAATTAGTGATATTAGCGCAATGACACATAACGGTGGTGACTTGAATAGAGAAAAACAACAATATGCAAAAGCGCAAGACGGCGACAATGCTATGGCAGTTAGTGAATCATTAGTTAATCATTTAGCCAACTTGTATCAAGAAGTGAAATTGAGATAAGCATGTTAACAGCCGCAGAACAATATCGCATACTAGTTGCTAAATTAGAATCTATTAATCCGTCAACTATCGTAGAAGAAGAAGACGATGAAGACGATGAAGACGATGAAGACGATGAAGACGCCGCACCACAACCAGCTGGCGCCGGATCAGCAGTAGTTACTCCACAAGTAGCGGTCCAACCGTCAGCAATGACTCAAGTTGCACCTGCGGCAGCGGCAGCGGCACCTGTAGTAGCGGCACCTGTACCAGTAGCGGCAACAGCACCTGTACCAGTAGCGGCAACAGCACCACAATCAGTAGCGGCACCTGTACCAGTAGCGGCAACAGCACTACAATCAGTAGCGGCACCTGTACCAGTAGCGGCAACAGCACTACAATCAGTAGCGGCACCAGCATCCAACGAACCAGAAACATCTGGTCCGATCAACCGCGATAATATGTCATTTAACCAGGCATTTGCTGATGCTAGAGTAAAAGGTGAAAAACAATTTCCTTGGAAGGGCAAAAAATACGCAGTTCAAATGGCTCCAGCAGTACCAGTGACTGGTACTAAAGCAGGCACCATGGGGTCTTACACATCGAGAGCTCCGTCGCCTGTACCAGCGGCACCGTCAGCGATAAATCAAATTCAACCAAGAGCGCCCGCACCAAGAGCGCCGGCGGCACCAGCTCCTGCGCCCCCAGTAGCGGCGGCACCAGCTCCTGCACCAAAGAAAGAAACGTATAGAGGGTTGGATGGTAAAATATATTATAAAGCAGAGTCAGTTACATATAACGAAGATCAAGCATTAGCTCGTATAGTCCAGTTAGCACGAGGAAGATAATTTCGTCAGCAGTATCAAAAGGGCTCTTAGGAGCCCTTTTTTTGTGTAAATAAAGTTATGAGTAAAAGTTTAGACGGCGTCTTAACAAAGAAAGCCCACACAAGAGAAAGATTTACAGAATCACAAGTCCAGCACTTGTTGCATTGTGCTGACCCTGTTGAGGGGTACATGCATTTTGTTAAAAACTTCTTTCATATACAGCACCCAACTAGAGGAAAGGTTAAGTTTGAACCTTATGAATATCAAGAACGGTTGCTACACAGTTATCACGATTATCGATTTAATGTAAACATGATGCCACGTCAAAGTGGTAAAACAACCTGTGCGGCAGGTTACTTGTTATGGTACGCCATGTTCCATCCAGACCAAACTATTCTAGTTGCCGCACACAAATATACGGGCGCACAGGAAATTATGCAACGTATCCGTTATGGATATGAACTTTGCGAAGATTATATAAGAGCCGGAGTTGTTAACTACAACAAAGGATCAATGGAGTTTGAAAATGGATCAAGAATCGTTAGTGCAACTACTACTGGCAACACTGGCCGCGGTATGTCAATATCCTTACTATATTGTGATGAGTTTGCATTCGTGCAACCAAACATTGCAGAAGAGTTTTGGACTTCAATAAGCCCAACACTAGCAACTGGTGGTAAGGCAATTATCACTTCAACACCTAACAGTGACGAAGATACATTTGCTAACATTTGGAAGGAAAGTCAGGATTCGTTTAACGAGTATGGCGATGAACGCGATGACGGATTAGGCCGCAACGGCTTCCACGGCTTTAGAGCTGAATGGCACGAACATCCGGATCGTGACGACGAATGGAAGAAAGTTGAATTAGGACGTATTGGAGAAGAACGCTTTCGCCGTGAGTATGGCTGTGAATTCTTAATTTACGATGAAACGCTTATCAGTGCCCTTAAACTTACAGACATGGTTGGTAGAGAACCTCAGTTTAAAATGGGACAAATACGTTGGTATAAAAAACCCACTCCGGGCAACACATATCTTGTGGGACTAGATCCTAGCTTAGGCACAGGTGGCGATTTTGCAGGTATACAAGTATTTGAATTACCCAGCATGACACAATGCGCTGAATGGCAACATAACTTAACTATTGTGCAAGATCAAGTTAAAATATTTCGAGATGTGATCAAATATATACAGAGCGAAATTGGCGAAGATTATCGTAACAGCATTTACTGGAGCGTGGAAAACAATACCCTAGGAGAAGCGGCATTAGTTGTTATTGCTAACCTGGGTGAGGAAACGTTCCCAGGATTATTCTTAAGTGAGCCAGTGCGTAAAGGACATGTTCGTAAATTCCGCAAAGGATTCAACACAACTCACGGTAATAAAATATCAGCATGTAGTCGTTTAAAGTACTTTGTTGAAGAAAACAAAATGACAATTTACAGCAAAACGCTAATAAGTGAGCTTAAAACATTCATTGCCTCGGGTGTAACATTTAGAGCTAAAGACGGGCAACACGATGATCTAGTCAGCGCCTTACTGCTAATTATCCGCATGACTGTTATTTTAGCGGAATGGGATCCAGCAGTATTTGATAAACTCAGTATTGAAGGCACACTAGACGACGATTGGGAAGCTCCATTACCCATATTCATTTCCAGTAACTAAAGCATAAATATAACATGAACGCTAATCTCGATAAAATTGCACAAGAATTATACGGCAAAATACAAACTCGATTTTCTGATATTAAAATCGGAGATGAGCACGCCGAAGTTTTAAGTAAAAAGGAAGATATTCCTAAAGCCCGCTTCTTTGAGTTTGAATACGAAGAAGACGGAGAGCCATTGGGAACTATTGCTATTACTCTAGATGCAGACGACGGTATTGTTGTACAAATTAGTGGCGATTTAGTAGATGATAGAGACAGTACTACACGGCACGGCGCATACAAATTTATCAGATCATTTAGACAATTTTCTAAAGATCGTTTACTAAATTTTGATATACAGAATATCGGCAAAAGTAATTTAGACAAACGAGACTATACGTTTCAAGCAAAACGCAAGGAAGAACCAGTTATGGCACAGCAACCTGTGATGGAAAACAAAATGTACGGTAACGCTAGAATGAGTTATCAAGATTTAGGCGAAGCGAGACTAGTAGTCAAGCACACACAACCTATCAACTTAGAAATGGCCGCTGGACGTACACAGCATATCGATGCAATTTACATTGAAAATGCACAAGGCGAACGTTTCCGTTATCCTTACAAACATCTAAATGGTGCCCGAGCTTTAGCAGAGCATATCAAGCACGGTGGCAATCCTTATGATGCTATTGGCAAACATATCTGTAGTCTGAGTGAAGAATTAGCAAGCCTACGTAAATTTAAAGGCTATGTTAGCCGCCAGGATCAAGTTAGTGAAGCGATGGGTAGTGTAACTGATCGTGTACTAGAGCGTATTGATGTAATCAAAGAAACAATCCATAAACTACAACGCCCAGCATATTACGAAGCATTTGTAGAATCATTTGAAGAACAAGAAGAGCAAATGATCCCAGAAGAAATTCAAAACGACCTAATTGATCGTTTGACTATCCGTACATTTAACGAAGAACTTAAAGCAGTATTCCCATACATTTACAAATTTGTTGATGAGTCACAATTAGACGTATTAGAAATTGGTGTTGACGAATTACTAAGCGATGCATACAACCCTAACTCAGTAAGTGCCGAACATCGTCGTGGTTTAGAAAAATCACATGAGGACAGCTTGAAGAAGAAAGCAGAGGACGGAGACGAGTCAGCTAAGAAGAGGTTACAAGCATTAAAAGATAAAAAAGAACGTATGGCTAACGATTACAGCGATCGTATGGAGCGTGAATCCATAGATCCTGAACTAGCATACGAAAACTTCATGAATGATATCGTCCGTGAAGATAAAGACGAAGTGTTTAGTCCTAACCCAGATGCAAGTCGTTCAGCTATTGACAAATTAAATGATTTAATGAGTGCTGAAATCAAAGGTGGCCCAGAAGGCATTAATGCTATTGAAAGCCTTAAAGGACTTATCGATGATCCAGAATTTATAAACAGTCTACGTGATATTAATCCAGACTTAGATGTTCGTCCATTAGTCCAACAATTTTTACAACAACGTGATCCAGATGTTGCGGCACAATTAGACATTGGTGACGAAACTGTTGGCGGTGCAGATGTCGACGGAGAACCAATGCCAGCTGAGGCAGAACCAGCTGAGGCAGAACCGATGGCAGCAGAACCGGCACCTGAAATCCCAGTAGCAGAATCCAAAGATGAAGATAATAGCCCACCATGGGATGTTGATCCAAAAGATAAAAAATCTAAGCCAACTACTCCAGGCAAGCACGGACAAGGTTACAGCCAAGCACGTCACTTAGCACGTCAAGGTTTGCAATCTGCACTTAAGAAAGCTAAAGAAACTGGCGCAACATTAGAAACACAAATGGACTTCGGTGATAAAGTTATGACGATTGCCGAAGTGTTAGAATCTTGTGGGATGAAACCACAAGATGCTGGATTCGATCAAGAAGGCGGATTACCGGCAATGTTAAAGTACATTAGTGGGTTCTATAATACAGCACAAGGTAACTTTCCATTAGGCGGTATGCGGGTAAAAATTAAAGTTAAGAAAGCGTTTGAAGATGGTGAATTTGGCCAAGCCCAACCCGAAGATCTAATGAAAGTCATTAAATTTATCGACATGAAAGATCCGAGCGGTGATGTAAATGGACAAGAACAAGCACATGTTTTAAGATTAGCAGGTGTTGGACATTCTCATGAAGTTGCACACGCTGAAAATTATCCTGCTCCGTCGACAGCTGGATCTATGCCATCTTTTGATGTAGCCACACTTGAAACACAGCTAGCAGATGTAAACGAGTCAAAAGGCTATAAAGAGTTCCAAAGACTTATTAGTTTAGTACATTTTAGATAATTGGTGAAATATACTCACATTTAAGCAAGAAATCTCTTGCAAAGCTAAATAAAAGCGTATACAATAACATGTATGCGCTTTTTGTTTTAAGGTAGATCCGTAAAACAAACTAAGGCAAATGAAGTAAACAAAGGCTTATATAAAGGAGAACTATTATGGCAACTTTGGCAGAAATTAGAGCAAAACTTAAGGCATCTGAATCAAAAGGTTCAGGAGAACGAACAGGCGGAGATAATTCAATTTATCCGTTCTGGAATCTCAAAGAAGGTGAAGAAGCACTACTACGCTTTTTACCAGACGGCAACACAGATAACACATTTTTCTGGGTTGAACGTGCAATGATCAAACTTCCCTTTGCAGGTATCAAAGGCGAATCCGAAAGCAAACAAACAATCGTACAAGTTCCGTGCGTAGAAATGTATGGGGACACTTGCCCAATCCTATCTGAAGTACGTGCATGGTTTAAAGACCCGGCACTAGAAGATATGGGTCGTAAGTATTGGAAGAAACGCAGTTATATTTTCCAAGGCTTTGTTGCTGAAGATGGTTTGAAAGAAAAAGAAACACCAGAAAATCCAATCCGTAGATTCATCATCGGCCCACAGATTTTTACATCAATCCGTGCGGCACTTGTTGATCCAGAGTTGGAAGACTTGCCAACAGACTTTGTACATGGCTTAGACTATCGTATGAAGAAAGGTTCAAAAGGCGGTTATGCTGACTACTCAACTTCAAGTTGGGCACGTCGTGAGCGTCCATTGAATGATACTGAACAAGCAGCCATTAAGACACATGGCTTGTTTAACTTGTCAGACTTCCTACCTAAGAAACCAACAGACGTTGAGTTGAAAGTTATGAAGGAAATGTTTGAAGCCTCAGTTGACGGCGAACCGTATGACATGGAACGTTGGGGACAATACTTCAAACCAGCTGGCATGAGCCAGAACACTGGTGATCCACAAAAAGCATCAACTCCGAAAGCCGCACCTGCTCCAGCGGCATCACATGATGAAGATGACACACCTGCTCCAGTAGCTAAGGCAGCTCCGGCTCCTACAGCGGCCCCTGCGGCAGAAGGTGGCGACTCACGTGCCCAAGATATCTTGGCAATGATTCGCAATCGTCAGAAGTAAAAAGCCAAGGGGACTTCGGTCCCCTTACATCATCATAGGAGAATTAACTTATGGCTACAAAAGCCTTCGATTTATCGAAATTTAGAAAAACCTTGACTAAGTCAATTGACGGTCTCGGCGTTGGATTTAATGATCCAACAGATTGGATTAGTACCGGCAATTATACGCTTAACTATCTAATCAGCGGTGATTTTAACAAAGGTATTCCTTTGGGTAAGGTTACTGTGTTTGCTGGCGAATCTGGCGCAGGTAAGAGTTTTATCTGTTCAGGTAATCTAGTACGTAATGCACAAGCACAGGGCATTTATGTAATCTTGATTGATACTGAAAATGCGCTAGATGAAAAATGGTTACACGCACTTGGTGTAGACACAGCCGAAGACAAACTTCTTAAGCTCAACATGGCAATGATTGATGACGTGGCTAAAACCATTCATGAATTCATGAAAGAGTACAAAGAAATGGCAGAGCGTCCTAAAGTCTTATTTGTCATAGACTCATTGGGTATGTTACTTACCCCTACTGACATTAATCAGTTCCAAGCTGGTGACATGAAGGGAGACATGGGCCGTAAACCTAAAGCACTAACAAGCCTTGTTCGTAATTGTGTTAATATGTTTGGTAGTTATAACGTGGGTATGGTTTGTACAAACCATACATACGCAAGTCAAGACATGTTTGATCCAGACGACAAAATTAGTGGTGGACAAGGCTTTGTCTATGCGTCTAGTATTGTTGTTGCTATGAAAAAACTCAAACTCAAAGAGGATGAGGACGGTAATAAAGTATCAGATGTAATGGGTATTCGTGCTAGTTGTAAGATCATGAAGACTCGTTACAGTAAGCCTTTTGAAACTGTACAAATTAAAATTCCATATGAAACAGGTATGAATCCTTATAGCGGAATGGTTGATATGTGCGAAAAAGCCGGCTTGTTAAAACAAGAAGGTAATAGGCTCAAATGGGTTGATCCGGAGACAGGTGAGGAATTCAAATTCTACCGAAAAGAATGGAAAGATGATAAATTAGATATGTTAATGGCAAAATTTCATATCAAACCTTTAACAACAACTACCATTCCTGAGGAGATAGACGAGAATGTTGAATGAAAGTCAAATTGGTGATATCTGGATGCTTTTTGCAGACTATATAGATAAAAAACAAGTAGAAGTAGTCGCTGAGAGATATATCGATCTCCTAGCAGATTACGGGATCAGTGATAAGGTTTTACAAAACGCCACAGGTGTAGATAATGTACTTGATGCGGCAATTGATTACTATCTTGATGAACCGGAAGAAGAAGATGCCGGCGATGATGAAGAAAATGACTTTAAAGAATTGGATTTTTAATGTGGTATACTAAGATTGCAAAGGATATTTCTTATATACCTGATGCTGTAGATTACTTTAATGCTGAACTCGATGAAGCACGAAGTGAGTGCCGTATTAGTGGGAATGTTGAACGAGCCTCGGCAGCAATGCCCGGAATCGTTGAACAACGTTTTACTCAATTACAAGAAATTGAAGCAATCTTAGAATATCTTAATATAGAACTCCGTAGACTCAAAAGTCAACACTTTCGCAAATACTTAGAAAACTATCAACGTGCTCTTAGTAGTCGTGACTGTGAAAAATTTGTCGAGGGTGAAGCAGACGTTGTTGACTTTGAAAAAATTATCAACGAGTTTGCTTTGCTACGCAACAGATGGTTAGGCATTACCAAGGCATTAGACCAAAAACAATGGCAAATTACAAACATTGTAAAACTCCGTGTTGCTGGTATGGAAGACGCAAGCATTTAATCAATTTGCCCAAACGGCAGACTATAGGCCTTAAATAATATTGAGGCCTATTTTTTTCACTAAAAGGCTTGACTTTGCTAACAAAGGTATGTATAATAAATGTATGATGACAATTGATCAGATTTTATTGGATATTGTAAATAAAACAAATCCCACAGTTGAAGAATATCTCTTAAAAAGAGATGCTAAAGTCTTACGAAGTTTAGCTGGCATTATTTCAAATACAACATTCATCACTGAAAATCAAGGCCGATTGCTTTTAAAAATTATTCGCGACAACCAAGAAAAAATACCAGTTTTATCTGAAGAGATGAAACAGAGTTTAACAACACCTATTTGGTCAAAGTTGTTTAGGCAAATTGAAGTAGTAAAAAAATTATATATTTTAAACCAAGCCGATACCGATCCTTGTATTAGTATAGAATTTACATTTTCTAGCCCTATAAGAAAGACACTACAGTCTCTTTCTAAGAAAGTTTCAAATCTAACACAACTATTAACTGGCAAAATTTATACTGCTGATCTTACGGAAAAAAACATTGTTATACTAGTTGAAGAGCTTGAGCAGTATGATTTTATAGTTGATGAAAGGATACTAACTCATTACAAAACTATAAAATCGTGGGCGGCAGAAGAAGTTCAAAAACAGTTTTTAATAACTAACATTGTATATCCTAACTTCCAAAAACAAATAACTGCTGACTTAGGCATTGACACTGCGATAGACGAAAGTGTTATTATTGATCGCAGTATTCGATATCAGTATTACTATGAAAAAAGTAGTAAAACTCCGGAAACATTAACTGAGATTATTGCCGCAAGAAAAACTTCAAAAGTATGGATTGATAAGAATACGTATACAGTTAATCAAGTTATTGAATCATTAATTAACCTTAAAAGGTTTCCACTGCTAGTTGTGTTTGATTCCTACACTCCTAAGAAATGTCTAGAAGAACTAACAATTTTATCGGAAAATTTAAAAGATTTTGGAATTTACGATAACGTTGGCATTTACTTTAGATTAGATAATACTGACAACGGAAAAGAATTTAATCAATGTATTGCCAACAATAGTTACAATTGTCAACTTGATTCAGCTACACAAGTAGTCGGAGTACAAAGCGGAAAGATTCCAAAGTTTTTATTAAAAACTGACTGGAAACCTATGAGTGTCATAAGCCTTGGCGCACCCTTAAGACATAGTAAAACTGCGGTATATGCAAACTGTTGTGACTTAATTATATCATATACTGATGTAGAACCAATTATGGAAACTGTATTAAAATGGGAATAAAATTAGTCATTAAAGACGAAGTTAATATTAAATTTGAGAATCTTCCGTTAGATGCTCGAAAAAAATTGTCTAACTCGTTTAAGTATGAAAACCCAACTGCACGATATCAACCTGCGTATAAATTAGGACGATGGGACGGCATGGTTAGTATGTTTGGTCTAGGTGGTAATGGCTACTTGAGTCAATTAGAAAAGTGTCTAGAAATCCTTGCAAGTATACGTGTCCATATTGAAGAAGTTGAAGACTTACGCACTACTGGCCAAATTGAATTTAAAGAAATTACAAATACCTATTGGGCAGATATGGGTAAAGTATGGCCCGCGGGACATCGATTTGCTGGACAACCGATTACACTACGTGACGACCAAGTCGAAGTAGTTAACCGGTTCTTTACCAATACGCAGGCCTTGCAAGAAGTAGCGACAGGCGCCGGAAAAACTATTATGACTGCTACACTAAGTCACTGTGCAGAAAAATACGGAAGAACTATTGTAATTGTTCCTAATAAAGATCTAGTTACACAAACAGAAGAAGATTATATCAATGTTGGACTTGACGTTGGTGTTTATTTCGGTGATCGAAAGGATCTTGGTAAAACACACACTATATGTACATGGCAAAGTCTTAACGTGTTAGATAAGAAAAGTAAAAATTGGGACTTGGAAAATGCATTAACACTAGCAGAATTCCTTGACGGGGTTAAGACAGTTATTGTTGACGAAGTACATATGGCAAAAGCAGAAGTATTAAAAAATCTGCTTACAATTAACCTATGTAATGCTCCTATACGTTGGGGGTTAACGGGTACAGTGCCTAAAGACGATTTTGAAGCACAACCTATATACGCTAGTATTGGACCAGTAGTTGGCGGCATTAAAGCTCACCAATTACAAGAGATGGGGATACTAAGTAATCTTCACGTTAATATTACACAACTCATTGACTTACCAGAGTTTAAGTCATATGCAGAAGAATTGAAATATCTTGTTACAAACCCTGACAGGATAGCATACATTGCAAAATTAGTAAAAGGCTTATCGGAAACAGGCAATACATTAGTTCTAGTTAATAGAATTGATTCAGGCAAACAATTAATAGATTTATTGGACGACGCTGTTTTTATTTCGGGTGAAGTAAAGGGCACGAAACGACAAGAAGAGTACAAAGACCATGCGACAAATGATAACAAGATTACTGTGGCGACTTACGGTGTGGCCGCTGTTGGTATTAATATCCCAAGGATTTTTAATCTGGTTCTTCTTGAACCCGGAAAGAGCTTTGTCCGCGTTATACAAAGTATTGGGCGAGGCATTAGAAAAGCAGAAGACAAAGACTTTGTACAAATCTGGGATGTCACTTCGACCTGCAAGTTCGCCAAGCGTCACCTCACTACGAGGAAGAAATTTTACAAGGATGCCAAGTATCCGTTCACGATTGAAAAGATAGATTGGCAAAAATAAAGGAATTATGCAGATATTAACATTAGACAATGAAACATTTTCATTAAGTAATTTACCAGATGAAGTAGACGACAATACTAGGTTTGCAGTATTAGATAACTCTTCTCCAAACGAGCCGGACTTTTTCTTTATGCCGTTGATTTTTCTAGAAAGTTTCAATGCACCCGCAATGGTATTAAGGATTGGTAATGATGAAGTCACAATGCCTATCGATTGGTGTATTGCTGTCGGAGATAGTTCATGCGCTAGTGACATTGAAATTCTTCCGCTTACTAGTTTAAATGATAGAGGATTTGAAGCATTAATTTTTAATCCACTAAGTTCGTTTAGAGTAGAGTTTAAAAAGATTGAAATTGTAAATTTTTACAGCGATGTTAAATGGTACTTTCCAAAGATGAAAAATGGCCAGTTACTTGCTGTACCAACAGCATTTGGACATAAGCCTAACTGTGCTTACTTTGTCAAAGAAATATCAAGACAAAGTGAAATTATACAATTGGATAAGATATTGTAATATGGGAAGTCTTAAACCTGGTGCAACATACATATACGAGCGAGATAAGGGAACTGTTTATGCCCGAGAATTTGGTGCTGATCCTAGCACTAGGAAAGAGATTGGATATAACTATGATACTCGAACTAGTGACGGCCGGCCGTTGCACGATCACATAATGGACAGTAAGATGTGGGGTGAAATTCATCGAGAGGCGAAAACCAATCCCACTTTACAAAAGGCCTTGGATCGTGCTATAATGATATACAAGTTAAGTAAGGATAAAATCCGTGAGTGAAAAAGTAGAGTTAAGTGAAAAGCTAACAGCCGTTGATCAAAATGTCCGTGAGCTATGGGATGCCATGGATGCTGATCAACAAAAGTCACTTAAACAAGAGTTATTCATTCTTAACCGTTACATTAGCTGTGCGGCAAAACCCGATAAGCATTGGCAAAAAGGCAAGACACCTACTACTGAAGAACAGAAACATTTTGTTACAATGGTTAATAATTTGTTCAATAAGAATTGGTTTTTGTTAGCGCAGAAACATCCTAAGCTCATGTGGATATTGTTGTGTATGTGTAGCTATGATGGGAAAACTGAATTCTTCCATCAATATATTACACCTAAGAAAAAAGAAGGTAGTAACAGTAAGAAAGTTAAATTCTTAGCTGAAATATATCCTAACCGTAAAATGGATGAGATTGAAATGTTAGCCGACTTAACTACTGATAAAGAGCTTAAAGCGTTAGCAAAAACTTACGGAATGGAAGATAGTGTTATTGCCAAGAAACTAAAGTGATGTCAGAATATATTTGCCAACATTGTAAAAGTACTTTTACAAAAGAAAAAACTCTAGCTGTTCATGTATGCGAACAAAAACGCAGACACATGGCTAGGACTGAGAGACATGTGGTGTTGGGCTTTGACACGTATAATAAATTTTATAGGCTTACACAAAATTCAAAACAAGATAAAAATTACGATGACTTTGCAAGAAGCTCTTACTACAATGCGTTTGTAAAGTTTGGTAGTTTTGTTAGCAACGTAAATCCGTTATATCCGGACAAATTTATTAATTATGTTGTTACTAGTGGCGTTAAGTTAGATCACTGGTGTAGAGATGAACTTTATGACAAGTATGTTATAGATTTAATTAGAACTGAGAATGTAGAAACAGCTCTTGAGCGAAGCATTAAACATATGATGGAATGGGGAGAAAATAATCAAGCCCAATGGAATCATTACTTTTTATACGTCAGTTTGAGCAGGGCTGTATTTGATGTTAGAGACGGGAAAGTAAGCCCTTGGCTTATTTTAAATAGTAAGAACGGTAAAGACATGCTAAAAAAGTTCAATGATGAACAGTTAACGGCAGTTGGAGCTATTATGGATTTGCCGTTCTGGCTAAACAAATTTAAAAGATTATCCACTGATACTGAGCTAGTTCGGCAGGTAGTCAAGGAATCGAATATATGAGAAAGCTGTTAGATGATACAGAAGTTGAGGAATTAGCTGAGCCAATAACATTGAATATAACAACTAAATGTCCGGGTAAATGGTTGTTGGCTGATAAAGAAACCGGTGAAGTGTATGTTCCATATACTACTCCAGGAAATCTTCAATGGAAGAAAATTGCAACATGGGACAAGGACGGTAACGATGCCTGATATTGATATTGACTTTGCAGATAGAACACGAGCACTAGATGTGTTTAAAACAGTCACAGCGGCTATTGACGACAATGGCACTTTTAAAAAGCACAATACTGGAATATATTGTACTGCTATCCCGTACAATCCAATTACAGGAATAAGTACGATAGAGTATAAACAAGCAGAACGTAGAGGGTATTTTAAAATAGATTTCTTAAATGTAGGAGTCTATGAAGGAGTAAAAGACAGAAAACATTTACTTGAATTAATGGAGACTGAACCACTATGGGATTTACTGTTACAGGACGACTTCGTGAACTTATTGTTCCATGTGAATGGGCATGGATCTATTCTGAGACAAATGGAACCAAAGTCTATAGAAGAATTAGCGGCAGTTTTGGCAATGATACGCCCAGCCAAACGTTATCTGATTGGGAAAGATTGGACTACGGTGATGACGGAAGTTTGGACGAAACCGGAGAATGACGAGTATTACTTTAAGAAGGCACATGCTGTTGCTTATGCCCATGTTATTGTGGTGCAGATGAATTTAATTTGTGAAGGTGTTAGTTACGGTTATACCTAACGGGTTTTTCGTACTAACTGTACACTTTTACGTTTGACACGTTTTAAGGTTAAGTTCATTAAATTAACCACAGGTCCAAGAATAACACGGACATCTTTACTGTTAAATGTTCTAATGGCATAATGAAAGGGTGATATTTGTTCACGACAAAATATGTTAATGGGGAATTGACGGTTGCTTTCCCACCACCAAGTTTCTCCTATTTCTAAAAATAGAGTCCGCTCGTCTGAAGTTTTAATAGCATTTAAATCATAAAAACTAGTTACAAACTGATCTTGATTTATAATGATACCAACGTATTCTTCTACACCGTAATTAATCACGCTGATAAAGGGTAAATTTTGTTCTATATTGTCTCTTAGTTTTGCCATAAATACTATTAAAGGATCCTTGTCGATGCAAAAAATTTCAAGTTATTTATATCCAAATAGGATTGAACTGTTAGCCGATCTGGCAGGATTTACAACGGAGTATACAAACGTGTATCAGAGAACAATAAAAATTTACAACGGTATAGATAACACTATAGAGTTTGATATTAAGAACGCCGATCAAAAACGTATTGATTTAAATACGCTTTCTAATATCGAGCTTAATCTTATGGATGCAAGCGGTCACGGGTTATTGAACAGCCCTTACATAATTACTCCACTAAATCAAACATCCCTCAAAGGTTTAGCAACAGTTACCATTCCACAAGAAGATTTAGTTGAATTATCAAGTCAGTATTTAAATTATAGCGTTACAGCAAACAAAGATGGCAACGATGTTATTCTGTACGGTGATAGTAGATTCGGAGCAGTGGGCAAAATGGAACTAGTCGGCAACGCTATGCCGGTGTTCCGTGACGACAGGGTATACACTGATTTTACTGCCGAGATCGATCTTAAAGGACATCCAACATACCATTCAAGTGCGATTCCTGCTACATTTTATGAAGCAACTCCAACAGAAACATTATCATTTGAAGTTGTACTAAAAGGTTTTACTGGAAGTGTATGGGTTGAATCTACACAGCAAAGTACGATTAGTGTAGAAGCATGGAAAAAAGGACCTTATGTAGATTCCTATTCTTTTGAAAATTTTACAGGTTCATGGCAAAGCCTAGATAACGTAATAGGCAACTCTAAATATTTTAGAGTATCGTATACTACACCATTGTCTAATGGTGCTGGTGCTAGTTTTTCAGTTACACAAAACGAAGGCAGTTATATTGTTGGGGTAAGATCGGGCGGTACTGGCTATGCTGTTGGTAGCCAAATAGTTGTGTTAGGCAGCTTATTGGGCGGCACTGATGGAATAAATGATTTACGCATCACCGTGAATCAATTGGACAATCAAGGTGGCGGCGCATCTAGTTATGCTATTAGTTCGGTAATCGGTGTAGTTGGATCCGGAGTTTCTGCCGTTGGTTCACACACTTACATAGTTACTGGAACTAATTATACCGGAACGGTTGACAGCATCATAGTAAGTTAAGTATAATAGTGCTATGAGTCTCATAGCCGATACATTACTACAATATCTACCTTCGAAACGAAAACATACTCCGAGTGGTTGGATAAGTTTTAATGCGCCCTGCTGTGACGATAAAAGACAGCGTGGCGGGTTCATAGTTAATGCAGGCGATGCTGTTAGCTATCACTGTTTTAATTGCCAATTTAAATGTTCATGGCAACCCGGCAGACCCATAAGTCAAAAGATGTCAAAGTTCATGCGTGACCTAAACATGCCTGATGATGTTATCAGTCAAATACGTTTAGAAGCATTAAGGCTAAATGACAACTCAAACGTAGTAATACAAAGTATTATACCAAAGTTTGATGAAAGAGCATTACCAATAGACAGTGAATTAATTACTAGTTACTTAGATAATCCACCGGAAAAACTAATGCCTGTATTAGAATATCTAGTAGGAAGAAACTTATCATTAGAAGACTATCCGTTCTATTGGACTCCAAAAGTTGGATTTAGTAATCGTGTAATAGTGCCGTTTTATAAAGACGGAGCCTGTGTGGGATACACCGCTAGAGCTATTAACGATGCTAAACCTAAATACATATCTGAGCAACAACCTGGCTATGTGTTTAATTTAGATAATCAACGCAATAGAGAATTCGCAATCGTTTGTGAAGGACCTTTTGATGCGATAAGTATTGATGCTTGTGCATTGTTAGGCGCTGAGATTAAAGACAGTCAAAACTGGCTACTCAAGCAACTAGGAAAAGAACTGGTACTAGTACCAGATAAAGATCATGAAGGCCCTAAAACTGTAGAACAAGCAATCGAGTTCGGTTGGTCAATTAGTATGCCTGATTGGCCTGCGGGGGTTAAGGATGTAAATGATGCTGTAGTAAAGTTAGGTAGACTAGCAACACTATACCTAATTATAAATGCGAAAGAATCAAATGCATTAAAAATAAGACTTAGAGCTAAACAATGGTTTAAGGAAATAGAATGAAAAAAATAATTGATTTTATATTATGGCCATACACTAAATGGCAAGAACACAGAGCTTATAAAAAGCGTCTTGAAGAATTACGCAAACGTGATCCATTTATCTACAAATGATCACTTGGGGAATATCGGCAAACAGCCATGATGCGGCGCTGGCAGTATTTGATGATGGCAAATTAGTATTTGCCAGTCATAGTGAGCGGTTCAGCGGAAAAAAGAATGATCGTGACTTGTGCAATGAACTAGTAAGTTATGCAGGCAAATGGGGACATCCTGATCAAATATATTGGTATGAAAATCCATATTTTAAAACTGCTCGGCAGTTATTTGCTGGCCAAGGATGGAAATGGAAAGATAATAATATCAAAGAATATCTTCAACGTTGGAATATTGTTGCACCAATAACTTATGTAGACCATCATAAGAGTCATGCGGCAGCAGGTTATTACACCAGTGGATTCGATAATGCGTGTGTAGTAGTATTAGATGCTATTGGAGAATTTACAACATATAGTGTTTGGGAAGGCAACGGAAAAGTATTAAGAAAACTAACTACGTTAGAATATCCAAATAGTTTAGGATTATTTTATAGTGCAATGACCCAGCGTTGCCACTTAAAACCTAACGAAGATGAATACATTCTAATGGGGATGGCGGCCTACGGCAATGCTGACAAACTCACTAGAGATATACTCGATGACTTTGTACATTTACCCAACGATGATTATCAACACCCATTTAGAATTAAGAAGAACTTGCATCGAGGATGCACTGACTGGCGCCCAGACTTGATAGTCAATGACACATTTGATATAGCGGCCGCTACACAGGTAGTATATGAAATGGCTTTCGAACGTGTACTACAACAAGCAGTAAGTTTAACCGGCTCACGCAAGCTAGTTCTAATGGGCGGGTGTGCGTTAAATTGTAGTGCTAATAGACTAACTGGCAAGTATTTTGATACTACATGGATCATGCCTAACCCCGGCGATGCTGGTAGTGCTATCGGTGCAGTATTGGCAAAGAATCCAAGCTGGGCTATTGATCCTAAAGAGTTTACTCCGTATTTAGGTTATGATATGGGATCAAAGTCAACTAACGCAGAAATTGTTAATTATCTAGTAACAGATAAGATTTGTGGACTAGCAAGAGGGCCTGCAGAGTTTGGCCCACGTGCATTGGGTAATAGAAGTTTACTAGCAGACCCACGCGGTGAAGATATCAAGGATACCGTAAATGCAATTAAACAACGACAACAATTTAGACCATTTGCTCCGGCAATACTCGAAGAGCATGTTGACATGTACTTTGATATGCCTAATGGTTGGGATACTAGTAGATATATGCAGGTCATTGCTCGTTGCAGACATCCTAACCACTATCCTGCTATCATTCATCGTGATGGAACTAGCCGTGTACAAACTGTACCGGACGATGGAAGTCCGTTTAGACTGCTCTTAGAAGAATGGTATAAAGAAACAGGATGTCCAATGTTACTTAATACTAGTTTAAATATTAAAGGAAAGCCGATGGTAAATGATCATGCAGATGCAAAAAACTTTGAACATCAATACGGTGTTAAAGTGTTTAACTAGGTGTTATAATAGACTATATGAAACAAAATACAGATTACGGTTACGACATACAAAAAGTTTATTTAGAAATGATGCTGGCAGATGCCGCAACATTTAGTAGATGCCAAGGTATATTTGATCACACATTATTTGATCGTAAACTACAGACTGCGGCTGAGTTTATGAGTCAGTATATTGAGGAACATTCAGTTGTTCCTACAGAAGAAATTATCAATGCGGCGACTGGAACAAATCTTAAAGTTCCACATGACTTACGTGAAGAGCACTTTGATTGGTTGCTCAATGACTTTGAAACTTTTACCCGCCACAAAGGTTTAGAAAAAGCCATTCTTGAAAGTGCAGACTTGCTGGAAAAAGGCGAGTATGGATCAGTAGAAGAAAAGATTAAACAAGCAGTACAAGTAGGATTGCAACGTGACTTAGGCACTGACTATTGGTTAGATCCACGTGCTCGACTGATGAAGATTAAAGATAAAAACGGACAAGTATCTACTGGATGGAAGTCAGTCGACGACAAATTGTTTGGTGGATTTAACAGAGGCGAGCTTAATATTTTTGCAGGCGGATCAGGAGCAGGTAAGTCGTTATTCTTGGCTAACTTAGGTATTAACTTTGCACAAGTGGGGATGAATGTAGTATACTTAACATTAGAACTTAGTGAAGAACTTGTTGCCATGCGTATGGATGCAATGGTAACAGGAATGGCAACTAAGGATGTGTTTAAAAACTTAGATGACGTAGAAATGAAAGTTAAGATGGTTGGTAAGAAGTCTGGTACATATCAGATCAAGTACATGCCAAGTGGTAAGACTACCAACGACATTCGTGCATATTTGAAAGAGTATGAAATCAAACTAGGACGTAAAGTTGACGTATTGCTAGTTGACTATTTGGACTTGTTAATGCCAATGGGCAAGAAGATTTCAGCAGAAAACTTGTTTGTCAAAGACAAATATGTGTCAGAAGAACTGCGTAACTTGGCTATGGAAAAGAACTGTGTATTCGTTACTGCCGCACAGTTGAATCGTGGTGCTGTAGAAGAGGTAGAGTTTGATCACAGTCATATTTCAGGCGGACTATCTAAGATCCAAACAGCAGATAACGTGTTCGGTATCTTTACCAGTCGTGCTATGCGTGAACGTGGTCGCTATCAAATCCAGTTGATGAAAACACGTAGCTCAAGCGGTGTTGGTATGAAGATTGATCTAGAATTTAACATTGACAGTTTGCGTATTACTGATCTTGCAGAAGAAGACAGTTATGGCAGTGGTAGTCAAAGTGCAGGTAGCACCCTGCTCAACAGTATTAAAGCTAGACAAACTGTAGATCCGAATACCGGAGAAATAAATCCAACATCGGGTATCGCAGTTCCAAAGGTTCAGGCAAAAGTTGAAAGCAGTAAATTAAGAGAACTGCTGAATAATTTACCAGGCGATGATATTTAATCGTAGTGTAATACTACTTTTTTAATAAAATGATAAGTACGTATATTATAGGAACATTAAAAAATGGAATTGCATCACATCAGGGACATCACAGATCCCCTAGTTAGAGTTATCAAGGATGATCCCGTTCGTCCGCACATTCCATTAGATCAACGAATTAATGATGCCGCAGAAATACTAATTCTCAAAGCCGGTGAAGAAATACTGGCCGCCACATGTATGCAATGGCTAAGTGAGATTCCCGAAAACGAAAACGACCTAGTTGAAATGGGACACACTAAAGATGTAGCTGTATTCTATACCATTTGGAGTTATAGCCCAGGTGCTGGCGCAAGTTTGTTACAAGAAGCGGCCAAGTGGTTAAAGAGCGAGTTTAAAGATTTAAAAGCTATCGTTACACTAAGTCCCCAAACAGAAATGGCACGTAAGTTCCACTTGAAGAACGGCGCCAGCGTACATAGAGAAAATACTGACAGCGTGAACTACAAATATTATAGCAAGCCCGAGTAATTTTGCCGGTGTTAAATCCGAGATAAATACCCTAAAGGATTGAAACATGACAACACGTACCGCCGCAGATTCACACACACGGGCATTGGCAAATCAACCCGTACCGTTAACAACACCTCAAATTTTAGACAAGTATGCAGTAATATTTGACAAAATATGGGCGGCAGCTGGGAATGGCTTATTTTATTTAAATGTTCAATTACTCGATACTCAATTCGAAGAGTTTTCGCCAATCGTACAAGATCAAGGATTTGGCATTAGTCCAGCACTGCCAACCAGTGTCGAAACGTATGCGACCAACTCAACAGGTATAACAGTAACTGGATCAATTGGTAATGGGTCAAGCGGCAGTGGAAATTTATTAATTGTAACTGTGGCCGCTGATCTTGGTCTATCACAGGGAATTCCTATTACAGGCTCCGGTATAAGTGCTGGCACTTATATAACTAGCATAACACCTTCTTATTCAGTTAATATCACCGGTGGAACTGTACAGACTAAACAGTTCGGCGCCACTGCCACTACGGGCAGTTATATTCTTACAAGTGTGGATAATTTTGACAATGTGGCTGTAGGTGCAAAATTAACCGGCACTAATGTACGAGTGGGAGCAATAGTATCGGACTTTAATGTAGATGCCGCAACCATTACTATGAGTTTGACCGCCAACGGCACTGGCCCAACCAATGTTACTTTTCCAATATTTACAGTATACACCGCGGCCACTGGCGGCTATACCAAGGGAATGACAGTGGTCATATCAGGGCAACCTGACGGTCATTACAATAGATCATGGGTTATATCAGGAGCCATCGATGCTACCCAATTCCAAGTTACGCCCGACAATACTTGGACCGCACCCGCCGCGCCCACTGTGGCAGGCACTGTACGACCAACCGGTCAAAGCGGTGGAGTGGGATACTATGAAGTCAATAATGCGCAATCATTTGCCAGCGGAACCATAAGTTCTTTTTGGTTTACTGTGGGCAACAGCCAAGGTATGGTGGCCAATGGTAAAATAACTTTTACGGGTACTAGAGCAGAAACCCGTGCATATCAAACGTTTACCAATGGCAATATCGCTGTTGATTCTACTGATGGTTTATATCCCGGAATGACTGTGCGGTTTTTAGGATCAAGCCTAGGCGGAATTACTCCCTACAAGACCTACTATGTGGCCAATGCCGCAGGCGGCATATTAACTGTGAGAAACGACAATTCCGGAGGCGCCGTTGAAACGTGGACTGATGATTCTACTGTTGTTATGAGTGCGCAGGCCGGCGGTACATTCGGGGGAGTCAGCAGTGGGCAAACTTACTATATTCACAGCGTACCCGATGCGACCCATGTTGTTATCAGTCAAACTGTGGGCGGCAATGCTATAGATACCACCAGTGAAATTGGCTACATGACTGTTGTGGGTGATACAACTGCCAGTAATCTAGTACCACCTATACCTGTGTACACAGGCCCTGAGTCTATCGGGGCAACGGGCAACAGTTACATTATCAGCTGGTAATAACTCTAGCCCCGGGCTACAACAACAGCCCAATCATCAGTTTCGCTGAATTTAGCTTCGTTCAAGGTAGCGACCCATATGGCGGCCGCCTGTTCCGCAGCCAATTGATTCTTAAACACAGTGTCAGTACCGTCGGGTGTAGAGTAACGATTAACAGTGTATCCTGCTGTGGGACTTGTTGCTTGGATTGAAAAACGTGGCATATGATATCCTCTATTGTGTATTTATTTAGATGATCCCGGCTAATACAAGTTCTGACAGCAGTGCCTAGACTAATAAATACTCAATAGAGGATCAAATCATGCCATACAGAATAAAAGCACGTAACAAACAAGGTAACTCAGTGACCCGTATAGATCAGAATCCCAATGCTCAAGTTATTACTGACAGAGCAAATGCGCAACAGATAGCAGAGCTGTTTGCCGAAACAAGGGGGTCTGGCGGACCATGGACTGGCTATGTTGAATACTACGATGAAACTACCAGCATTGCATCACTTAAAAGCACAAGCCCTTACGATCGCAAAAATGCAGTGGTCAAACGACGCGGTGTTCCGGGCTAAACAAACCAGATAAACGCACCCGTAAACTTCAATGCCGAGAAGTTACTACTTACCAGATCTACACAATTTTGAGCATATAGCCACGGCTCACTGGCCTATGATATTCACCCAGCACAATCAACTGGATTGGATCACTGCTGTGGACATGATGGAATTGTGGCTGAACCAATATATAGGCAGTCATTACTCAGAATGGGCCTATCATAATGGTACTAGTGCGGACTACTGGCAGGCCTGCATAGCTTTCAAACGTGAACGCTATAAAACCTTATTCTTATTACAGTGGGCATAGACCCGTCTAACGCAAATATATTATTCCGGGTTTACAATACCAACTGTCCACGTGCCACCGCCATAACTAGCTGAATTAAGTGCTGTGGACCATTCTGTAATATATGCTTGTGCAAGTTCCAGCGTGTCATACTCTCCAATGTGGTCTAAAGTAGTAACTCCGCTTGCTGTTGTTGATGTTGCTCGAAAGGTGTATGTTGCCATTTTGTAATGTCCTCAATATGTAATATTTATCCGCGGCAGCGCATCATGTACTTATCGCGAAGCGCCAGCGCAAAAATTTTTATAGCTACGAAGTAGCTGAGCGGTAAAAAAATCCACTAGATACTTAAATACCATATGAAGAAGTTTTTAACTTGCCTGGCGCTGTTTGCTGTGATCTCCACAGTGTCAGCGCAATCACGCACACTGAACAAGCCAGTTGTGTGTGATGCAACGGCCACAGTGTTTAGAACCCTAGTTGAAGAATTTAAAGAAACTCCGCAATGGCGAGGTCAAAACCCGCAACAAGGTACCAGCGTAGTACTCACAGTTAACTTGACTACTGGCTCGTGGACATTGGTTGAATACACTAGTATAACAGCCTGTGTAATAGCCGTGGGTGAGAACAGTAGTTCAGCATGGGGAATTCCTGTATAAATATTCCATGCGCTTGTACGAAATAACCTCTGTAGATCCCATACTAACAGACGCTCGTATGACTGAAGTGATTAGACACTACATGGGCATGGACGTTGTGGAACTGATACAAACCAACAGTCCTTACACAGCTACAAGTGCTTACAAGCAGTACAAAGGCATATACGATCGTATAGCACAAGCTGTGAAGCCTTTGGTACAGGTGGAAAATCCCAATATGGATCAGATCATACGTGCTGTGAACAAGCAGTTGCCCATAGTCAGCTTGCCAAAATGGGTACAGGATCGAATCAAACAAAGACAGCATATGGATCAACAACAGGATCAAGCACATAAAGCATATCGGCCTGGAGATAAGCAAGCTGGTGCTTTTACCATACCGGATGAAGGCCCGATAGCACCAGCTTGGAAGTTACCGTCAAGATAAAAGGCCCGAAATGGGTCCTTGCGACTTGAAAAAATAGTTGCGTAAAAAATTTGACACAGTACTTAACAGTCCGGGTCTGGTGATTTTACACTAGTCAGGCAATGTAAGGTTTAATCCAAATTTAACACTGTAGCGCACAGTACTTGTACGATTGGCGCCACTGTGCCAGCAGTCGTGCCAATTGGCTGTGTACCAACCTTGTCCCATGCCCGATGGCATAGTTAATGATCGTAGACTGTACTGTTTAGTATAGAATCTTGTGCTACTGCGTGGAGAATGCTGATCATTGAAGAATATCATACCTGTAGTAATGGCTCTGAGATTGTCCACATGACGCACACAGTAATAACCTGGTTGATCTCTAGTCAGCTCTATATATGGACTAACAATGCTTTTGAGTTGATCCAATGTGGCACAGCCCCATAAATGCTGTTTAAAGTAGTCATTGGTCCACAAGGTGTCTAGCAGTGTATATTGACAGTTTCTTATGTGATTGATAACTGTGGTTAGTATTGGGTTGCAAGCGTCAAAGTTTTGCAGTATGTTTCTATATTCGAATCCCGGAGGTGGCTGTGCTACAGACTGCCAGGGAAGGTGATCTAACTGTAAGTCACCCGTGATTGGCATGCTAGCTGAGTATAGTAGAGGCTTTGATGTGGCAGTTAGTTGCATGAAATATTTACCCTGAATGGGTCTTTTGCTCTTATTTTTCTTGCTCGTAAAAAATTATGGTGAAGTACTTACAGATTCACCCTGGTGATTTTGCACCTATATGCCATGAAAAAATAGGCATGCGCTGTTGCGTAAAAGCAACAAAGTTTATAAATGCATGTCCGGCCACCCCACCCAAAAAGATATTATCTATGCCGACCCGCCTCTGAATGTCGAGCCAAAAAAATCCCCACCTACCGGGAGCGAATCGGATTTACGGGTGGGGATCAAGAACCATTGCCTTGTTGGCGTTAGTTCTTCCTACATGGACAGCTTGCCGGGAGCGAATCGTTGGGCTGTCCTACTGCACTACAGCTAGCACTCTGCGGCACTATGCTGTAGCTGTACACGCTAGCCCTTAGCGAGCGTTGCGCATACATGTAACCTCTACTACTGCCTTCCAGTTGTGTGGCATGCTGACTCGGATGTCTGCTACCTTCAGCACCATACGCAAGCTGAGCTCACGCATACGTTTGGCATTGGTGCTGATGAAGTCCACTACCTCTTGCTTGGCCCAGTCTTCGATCTCGTACTCGTCCAGCATGCCTGTGTCACGTACTACCTGACGGATGCGCAGGAGCTTCTCACGCTCAGTGTCAATGGTCAAGTCCAAGTAGTGACAGCGTGACTCAAGTGCTTCCAAGTGATCCTTCAGCTTCTTTGAGCGCACATTCTCGAACTTGATGTTGGTGATGAAGATCGCGCCGCCTTTGAATTCAAAGCTGTTGGGCACACCTTCTGAGCGTAGCAGTCTGCTGTCTGTGTTCCAATGGATCATGCGCTTCTTGCCCGAATCCAATGCGGCTTTGAGAATGTTAAGGCTCAGCTCGTCTTGCAGTACTGAGTCACAGTCATCGAACACCAGTATGCACTTCTTGTCTGAGAACTCATACAGCTTTGAGTACAAGCCAATCGCACTCATTGCGCCCTTGACTACTTCGTACTTCTTCAGCTTCTCGTCCTGTGCTACTGTAGCAAACACGTCATGCTTGCTCAGTACCTTCTCTACGCCGTAGCTCTTACCAACGCCTGGAGGGCCAGTAACGATCATGCTCTTAACATCACCCTTCTTAACCGCACGGGTCATGTCTTCTAGAATGTCGAAACGTGCGCCAATACGTTCCATGATCTCTTCGTCTGTTTCATTAGTGAGATCTTTAACAGTCTCAACTACCTTGAATGTGTCTGCATCCTGCAATGCCATAAGCATCTTACTAGTAATAACCTTCGCCATAATCGCTCCTTTTACGCTGTTGAAGTTGTAATTGTACACTCAAGGGCGCTGTTAGTCAACGCCCTTTGGTATGCAATTAATCCAATCTGCTACCACTGTATGCATTCAAACCCAATGCACGGAGGTATGTGGCCAGGGCATCTGCACCCGCTTCTTTGATGTCTACGTTCTGCACACCAAGTCCACCTGGGTTCCAAAAGCTCAAGCACTTGGGCTTGTAGTCTTTCTTAAAGCCAGCGGCGATCAGCTCTTTGGCTTGTTTGCTGTTGGTACGATCCACGAACACGTCTACCCAAGCAAAGCCACAGGCAAACCTGTCGCCGCCAATTTTGGTGTACATGTCCTGGCTAGCTTGGATTGCTAGTGGAAGGCCCTTTTGGATCTGTTCTGCTGTTACCATAATGTTTCGCTCCATTGTGTTTGTGTAAGTGTTAATTATACTGTCAAAGTGCCTCAGTGTCAACCTACGAAGTGCCCAGGCGTGTTGCAGGGTCTAGTGGTAGGCTGACTCTTTGGCAACTCTTTAGACCCAGCTGTCCACCATCATGACGGGCTTCTTCAAGACCCGTTTTACAAAGTCCTCGGGCTCGTCATCGCAACGTACTAACATAAAGCCCATGCTCTCTACCAAGTCTACCTCGCAGATCTGGAGGTCCACTCCTGCCTTCTCAAATGCCAAGTTCATCTTAGTTAGTGCATATTTAACGCCTGCTTCAAATGTCTGGTACTCGCCGTCATGGACTTCATCGTAGTCAAACTCTTTAAGCATGACCTCTGCGTACTCTTCACCGTCTGCTACGATGAAAGGGCGGATCTTCTTCCAGGCCCGTTGATCGGTACAGTCAAAGTGGTCACAGGCTTCGTTAAGGTCGAAGCTTGCGAACTTGTCATAATTTAATTTAGCCATTTGGGTCGCTCCTTGTTGCTGTTTAAGTCTTAATTATACTATCTTTTAGTTGGCCTGTCAACTGCTATTAGCAGTCTGCGTCAAAGTCCGCCCATTCCTGAGCTTCGTCGGGTTGTCCATCATCCTCTTCTTCCAGGATATCGTTGGCTCGCATCATGTCTGCCACGTCATCTTCTGACATGTAAGACAGAGCCATCTCTGCAATAGATTGGGCGCTGATGACACCTTCGTCCATCATCTCTAGTAGCTTGTTTGTTTGTGTACGCATTAGGTTCGCTCCTGTGTGCTGTTTAAGTAGTAATTATAGCTTCAATCACCAAAGCTGTCAACAGGATTCCGCAAAAAATCCACAGCTCCATGGTCATATAGAACGCATACAGGATGTCGTTCATTGTGCAAAGATCTCTTTAGATAGGATCTCGTCCTCTACCAGCTTGTTGCAGGCATTGAGGGTCAGCATCATCACGTGATGCATCTGGGCACGGATCTCGGGCGGGAAGCCTTCGATCTGTGTTTGGATCTGCTCTAGGGTTGGAGTTGCCCAAAGTCCTGAGCGTGGAATAGGGTTCTTAACGATGTTGTACATTATACAGGCTCCTTCATTTCTAAACGGGTTGCGGGATATGTGATACGGCCTTCGTAATCCAACTGGCTCTGCTCGAACTCAGTGAGGTAGTTGTCTTCTACTACTTGATAGCCGATGATGTTGTTACGATAGTAGTCGTTGTTCTCTTCAATCTGATCTCTCAGGCCGTCCACGATCATGCGCAGGTTCTTGTCGCAGAACTCGCTTTCGAAGCGGAAGCCTGCCAGGTCATATTTGTAATCCTGACCGCCTTTGAACTTCCAGTACTGTGGGCACTCACCTTCGCCGTCCCAATCATGGGCACCGTAGTTCTCTTGGGTTTGTGTTGTGATTAGTAGTTGCATAAGTTTCGCTCCTTATTTGCTGTGTATGTGTGTATTATACTAGATCGAGCTCGAAGTGTCAACCGAAATTATCAGCTGTAATATCGTCCAGATCTTCTGTGTGGAAGTCGGCATAGACGCCCTCTACATGCCATTCCAGGAACTCTTGGATTTGGGCCTTAGTGGGGGTCACACCGTTGGACTCGGCGGATCGCTTGATGTTGTCTATGATGCTCTTTGGGATGTCAACGGTAACTTTCATCTTGTGCTCCTGTGTGTTGCTGTTCATGTCCTAATTATAGCAGTTTGGACCCAGAGTGTCAACCCCAGTCTTTGAAGTCGCCGCTCTGTTCGTTGTCCATGTAGCCCTTCATATAGGCCGCTACTTCGTCAGCTGTGAGCTCTGTTACAGGGTCACCATTGTAAGTGCCCATAGGGTACTTGTGTGGGCTTGGGGGACGACGGTAGTAGCTGTCTGCTGAGCCTCTATCATAGCATCCGCCGTGCTGTCTGTTCAAAATCATAAGGCCGTGTGCCACCATGGCTTGGGGAGTGATTGGAGTTGCTATGTACTCTGGTGCTCCGGGAATGTGTACGCTCTTGTCCATCTTTGCTCCTTATTGTCTATGTGTGTATTATAGCAATTCAAGCCCGAACTGTCAACCAAAAGAAAAGAGCTGTTGCGTAAAAACAACAGCCCTGATCTGGTGGGCCCCCGGAGATTCGAACTCCGCACCAAAGGATTATGAGTCCTCTGCTCTAACCGAATGAGCTAGAGGCCCTACTCTTTACTTAACTCGCTCTAGCTCTACAAGGTCGCCTTCTGGATCCTCTGCGTAGATTATGCACTCGACGTAGTAGTCGGTGATGTTAATCTCTGCAATCTGCTTGGCTTCCTTAAGACTCTTTGTGGTGTCAATGAGTTCCTCGTGCCCGTCTATATCAACGGACCAAACCTCATATAGTTCCCAGTTCATGTTGTTGTGTCGGTTTCTTGTTTATTGAGTAGATCGCAGATGGTAACTGCTATCTGTTCAGCTTCGTGTTGATTGTCTCTAGCTATGATTAGTAGCACCCGCCCAGGAGGCTCCGTTTTGAAGTCTCTGACTACAACCCTATGTGGGCTGTAGTCTGTACTGAGCGAGGGTGCATAACGCATTAGAACGGTGCGTCTTCGTCTTCTGTAACCTTGACTGCCTTTGCAGGAGCCTTAGTTGCTTTGGCTTTAGGAGCAGGAGCTGCCTTAGCCACTGGCTTAGTTGCCTTAGCCTTAGGTGCCTTTTCCTCAAGGTACTCAGCAATAGCTGACTGAGCTGCCGCGTCTTGGAAGTCTTCCATAGACTGGATAGCTAGAATACCTTCGTACTTGGTCAAAGCCGTGTCAACTTCAGCCAATCGAATGTCTTCGTGACCGTGTTTAGCAAGTACTTTGATACGCATGATATCATTTGCAAAGCGAACCTTGTACTCACCATCGAGTTTAGAAACGCCAAATACCTTAAATGTTTTATCTGTAGCCATGATGTGCCTCTTTCTGTGTGTGTTTAAAATTAATGCATCCGAGCCAATCTCTTCTGCATGTCCTAATTATACAACTACTTTGGTTAGTTGTCAACCTATTTCTTCCTCTTTTGGCGAATCAAAACTTGTGGCTTTTGTGCCACATGCTTGAACTCGCGCTCGACATAGAACTTAACCAAACTTCGTTGGATCATTGTGATCAAATCGCCGTGATCCTCTGGGACTACGAATCGAACTGGACACATACCCCAAGTCTTTGTTAGAACGAAATTATGATAGTAAGATCGATGCAGTTTGTCTGCAGGATTGAATACTACATACGGCCGACCGCTAAGTTCTAAGACGCTCATTTACTGTTCAGGATCCACTGCCGGATCACAGCCTCCAATGGTCGCCAATTGTATTCAGGCTGTTTGGGACGCACCCGTTCCTGCATCCTTGCATCGTGTTCGACGTTCTTTTCTTTATTTGTTTTCATCTTGTCCCTGTTCGTTAATTGCACTCAACCCGCCATCAAGATCGATGTCGATGTTTTCCTCGTCTTCCGAGTTCTCTTCTTCCCACTCACGCAGGTTCTCTACGATGCACATACACTCGTCTACTTCGGAATTGATATTGGCTTCTACTTCATCAGCACTCATATCACTGTAGTCCATGTAGTCATCACCGTTCTCATCGTAGATACCGCAGAAGCACATGCCTGATTCCCAATAGATCAACTTGACCTTGAAGCCTAGGTCCATGAACTTGTCCATTGCACCAGTAGGAGGAGCCCAAGCACTGTCAAAAGCCATAGACGTGGCGTTAGGGCTAGTGTCGGACGCTTCATAACCATCGCCACCCACATCCCACTTCGTTCCCCATTCGTTGACGCAGTAGTCGTACCAGTTTCCATATCCATGCTCCTTAATGTTTCGTTCAGTATCTTCTTCGAGCTTCTTCTGTTCAGCATCCTCATCGCTACCAACGCGACCTGATACGATATGTAGGCTTGCCGGCACTGGGCAAAACTCTTCTAAGAGCTTGCCCTCAGCAAAGGCCTTACGGGCCCGGGTAATCATTACTGGATCATCGTGTTCTAGTTCCAGATAGTTGTTGCACCAATTAGGCATATTAGACTCCAGTGTGTAAAGGATTGCGTTTACGAAGGTGTGCCAAAGCGGCCTCTTTGCTGTCAAAGCGACCCGAGATGGGCGTTTGATGGCTACCACGC
>Ga0209353_10000154_pt1 | contig 41000 bp, 28 predicted proteins | sample LauGreSpBDMM15SD_2_FD_187561 | JGI IMG/M metagenome (GOLD analysis project Ga0209353, IMG submission 187561) | Freshwater lake microbial communities from Lake Michigan, USA - Sp13.BD.MM15.SD (SPAdes) (version 2) | ecosystem: Environmental > Aquatic > Freshwater > Lake | place: Lake Michigan... | reverse complement strand
AAAAATATATAAAATACTAATAAAAAATATATAAAATACTAATAAAAAATATATAAAAGAATTTAAAAATAAAAACACTTAGTTATTGTCAAGTCCTAAATATGACATTAAACTATTTAAAAAACTGACCAATAACTCAGTTGGTAGAGTGTCCGTCTTATACGCGGAAAGTCGGCGGTTCGAGCCCGTCTTGGTCAATAGTCCTAAATATGACATTAAACTATTTAAAAAACTGACCAATAACTCAGTTGGTAGAGTGTCCGTCTTATACGCGGAAAGTCGGCGGTTCGAGCCCGTCTTGGTCAAATTCTAATAAAAATCGAATAATAATTTATCATTTGATGCTCGCATATATTTTCGATTATCCCACAGAGTATCAGTTTTGAATAAAATAACAAATTAAATTAAATTAAATAATTTTTATTAAAAATTATTTTATTATTATATTTTATAAATGGCAGCACTGGTTGAAAAATTAGCTTCTAGTAAATTAGCTGGAAAATTAGCTTCTACTGACTTGGGGCAAAAAATTATTGGAAGTTTTAATCCAGATGTTCTAGAACAGAAAATGCTAGAACAACGTCGTGGCCCAGCACCTGTAGATGGTCCTGCTCCAGGTGGTAAACCGGGTATATCAGGTTCTAGTATTGAAAAAAACATTGAAGAAAAATTAATGAAAGTGGTTGAATTAAAAGATAAATTTGATAGTAAATTAGATAGAAATTATTGGACGTTAAGAATCATATTAGTAATTGTTGTAGTAACTATTATTTCAATTATTGTTTATAGATATAAATTACCACTTATATGTTATGGTTGCGAATCTCCTGAAGGATTTTCAAAATACATTTTTAGATGTGTAACAGATACTTCTAAAGATTCTGATTTATGTAAAATTTCAACATCAATTGATACTGGTGCAGTAGGTCTAGGAAAGGAATTTGAAAAAATAACTATTATTTCTAGAGCTGTTTTTAAACAATTTACTGCCGATATTCCTGAAACTATAAAAAATGCTTTGACAAATATTGTAGAAAAAATTTCTGCATTAGTAAAAACTTTAAAAAATGATATTTTAAATTTATCAGAAAAAGTTGGACAATTTATATCTAATACCTTTAGTACTATAAAAGATGTTGTTATCAAAAATTATAATCAATTGTACGATATTGTTATTAAACCAATAGTTGATTTTATATCTTCTAATATTATTACTCCTATATCAACTGTAATTACACAACTAATTAAATTTAAAGAAATTATTACAACATCTATAAATGATGTTACTTCAAAAGTAACAGGTGTTTTTACAAATTTAGGTAATAATATAATAGCACCAATAGCAAAATTACCTAAATCATTAGAAGCATTTATTAATCAAATTATAGGTTTTCTTAATGGTTTTGCAAAGGGAGGTGCTAAAATTACTAGAGAATCTATAGAAAAAATTGTAGTTGGAATTGAAGATGCTGTAAATAAAATTATAGGTTTTCTTAATGATTTTGCAAAAGGAGGTGCTAAAATTACTAGAGAATCTATAGAAAAAGTTGTAGGTGGTATTCAAACTGCAGTTAATGATGGTATAATAAATCCTCTTAATACAGGTGTAAATGCAACTGTTGGTGTTATGAATAATATTGCAAAAGGTACTGTAGGTGTAACTAGAACTGCAGTACATGGTACTATTGACGGTATTAACGATAGTGTAAATAAAACTGTTAGTGGTCTTAACACTGCAACATCTGGTATTTCAACAGGACTTAACACTGCAATAAATCCAATTGTAAATGTTGTAAATGATGTTGTAGGAGGAGTTAATAAAGTTATTGATGTCAAAGTCCCTGCTGTAAAAATACCAAGAATTAATTTTCCTGGGTTAAATTTTGGAGCTTTAGGATCTACACCTGCAACACAAATTATACCTGAAACACAAATTATACCTGAATGGACACCATTTGGTAATTTACCAAAAGCTAATAAAGTATCTTTTAATGGTTTAAGTATACCTCCTATTCCACCAATTAGTATTCCTAAACCACCTATCAATGATCCAGCGGCTATTCCTGGTATAAATATTGGTAGAATAACTATTCCACAACCAGAAATTAAAGATCCTAAAGTTATTGATAATATAACAATTCCTCGTCCAGTAATAAATGATCCTGAAGTTATTAGAGAGGTAAGTCTTGATAGAATTCAAGAAGATATTAAAAATGGTATGAATGGTGCTTATGATGTAGCAACTAGAGGTATTAGAAAAATTTATGACGATGCAATGACACCGATTAACAACGCTATTACTAGTTTAACTACATTAGCAACTTCTTTAGTAGCTTCTTTTACATTATTTTTTAATACATATATAAATGCAGGATTCTTTAATAAAATAACGACACTAATAACAGAAAGGGGGTATATTGTTATAGAACAAGCAATTAATATTATTTACGAAAAGGTACTCAACCCTGTTTTCGATATCATTACACAAATTAAAAAGAAAATTTTTGATTTTATAGATTTAGCGATGAAAGAAATGGGAAATCTAGTAACATTAATTTTAGAAAAAATAAATAAATTATTTAATACATTATCCGATACTTTGTATGCTACAGGAATGTTTATAATAAAAAATGTATTTTATATAGGATTTTACGCTTTTACAAACATGGTTGATAAACTTATACCATTAAAAATTCAAAAAACAGTAAAGGTTAATTTTGTCGTAGTTACATTTTTATATTTAATATTCGTGTATTTTACTTCCACTATAAGATCAGTTGTAAAAGAATTTGCCGCTCAATATTATATATTACTTTTATTATTAGCAAGTTTTACAGCATTATATTTCCTTTTTCCTTCAAGAGAAGAAGTTTCACAAGCCGTTTCACAAGCCGTAACTTTATCACAAACAAAAGAAAAATTTAATCCAAGTGTTATAACACCAGCTTCACCATCAAATATGAAAAGTAAAAATTATGAGAATTATGAAAACGTAGAACAATACAAGGATGAATCTTATTCAATTGAACCTTATTCAAATCATCATAAAGAAAATTTTTCACATGTATTATTTTAAAATCGAAACAAATACATTGCTAAATAAATCACGTCAGGATATAAAAGACAACAAGACAACAAGACAACAAGACAACAAGACAACAAGACAACAAGACAACAATGGTTAACGCAAATAATAAAATAAATATTATAATATAAATAATTATTTTATTATATATATATAAGTATTAAATATGTATATATATATTTATATTATTGTAGTATTTATTTTACTTTTTGTATTAAATAAAAATACATTATCAAGTATTATTATGGAAAAATATACAGATTTATGGGATTCTAAAAAGGTAGAGGATGATATGATACGTTTTACATCTGGATTATTTGGTGGTATAAAGTCAGCAGCGGAAGCTGTTGTTTTAGGATTTGATACTAAAATACCTGGTAAAAAACCTTGTTCTAACTGGGATTCACGTTATAGAGATGATGGTACAAGTTGTTGGTTAGATACTTATGGAAGAGGAGCAGGTAGAGCAATGGACTATGGACCTTGTCCACCTAGATCTAAAGAAAATTGGGCTAAAGATTGTTATGCTGATCAAACAGATAGAGAAGATGGTAGAAATGATGCTGAACCTTGGGGTAAAAGTTGGGATAAATCAGATGGGTGTAGTTGGAATAGACATATAGAAGCAGGTATGTGTTTTAGAGCTTGTCCAGATGGTTATTTTGGTAGAGCACATGAAAAATGCTGGGCAAATGGAGCAAATTCATTTGGTGTAATGAAATATGGTGTAGATAGATTACAATGCAATGATGACGAAGATAAATATGGTGCACTTTGTTATCCAAAATGCAAACCAGGTTACAAAGCTGTTGGATGTTGTTTATGCGAACCAAACGAAGGCCCTGGTATAAAAGTCACAGCTTTTGATAGATACGAATGCCCTCCACCTGGTAATTCAGACTATGTAAATTTAAAATTAGCTTTATGTTATAGAGATCTTCCAGAAGTACAAGGTAGAAAACAAATACAAAATTCAAATAATCAATCTATTAAATGTAATACTGATGTTCCTGGAGGTGCTGGTAAAGGAGCAGTTTACAGAATAGAAAATGGAAGATTACGCTGGTATCCAAATGAAGCAATAGCAAATTCATGGGATGGTAATTGGAAAAATGCAAAAATGATAAGTGATTGTTCTGGAGTTACAAGAGCAGATGATATGGTATACAAATCAACTATTCAACTAAATGAAGCTATTGATAATAATAGATCTGTGAGGTGTGGAAGAGATGTGAGTAATGGGGCTGGGGGTGGTGCAATTTATAAAGTAGAAGATAGAAAATTACGCTGGTATCCTAGTCCAACTATAGCTGAATCTTGGGATCGTAATTGGAATAATCCAGTTACAGTTGACGATTGTACTATTACACAAAGAAATCAAGATATGAAATTAAAAAGTCCTAATTTAAAAAATAATAATATTTTATGGCAAAGAGATGATTATAATACTGGCGATTTATACTGGATGAAATATTCCGATCGTCTATGGAATAAATATTATAAGATTTCATGTAAAGATAATGCAGGTAGTGAATCTGATATTAAAGGACCATTTGGCCCAGTTAATTGGCCTGGCCAGCCTAATTTAAATTATCCAAATATAAGATTATCTGATGATAATGTATCTCCATGTGTAAATAGTAATGTTACAGTTTATAGAAGTGATTCTAGAGATGGTTTATATGTAGATATATCGGATGATCCTAAACTTTTCAATAAACCAAACAATAGTAAATATAATAGACGCGATCCTGTATTTACAGATAATATAGACGTACCTTATGTACCTCCTCCAAAATTAAAAAATAATAATATTTTATGGCAAAGAGATGATTATAATACCGGTGACTTATATTGGATGTCATTTGCTGATCGTCCATGGAATAAATATTACAAGTTTTCATGTAAAAACGAGGCTAATAATGAATCATCTATATCTAGTCCTTTTGGCCCAGTTAATTGGCCTGGCCAGCCTAATTTAAAGTATCCAAGTATAAGATTATCTGATGATAATGTACCTCCATGCGGAAATAATAAAGTTACAGTTTATAGAAGTAATTCTAGAGATAATGGGTATGTAGATATATCAGATAATCCTAAACTTTTTAATAAAGCAAACAATAGTAAATATAATAGACGAGAGTCTGCATTTACAGATGATGTTGATCCATAAATAATAAAATAACTATTATTAACAATATATTTTTTATTTATATAAAGTAAAATATGCTATATATATATATATTAATTATTACAGTATCGCTTTTATTAATATTTTTTTTAAATAAAAATTTAATAGAAAAATATAGAGATTTATGGGATTCTAAAAAGGTAGAGGATGATATGATACGTTTTACATCTGGATTATTTGGTGGTGTTGTATCAGCAATAGAAGGTATTAGTAAAGCGATACAACCAAAAATACCAGGTAAAAGGGGGTGTCCAGATGGAATGAGAGATGATGGTACAAGTTGTTGGTTAGATACTTATGCGAATGGCGTTGGTACTATACCAACTTTAAATCCTTGTCCAGATGGTAGTAATGATGTAGCAGGAACATGTTGGTACCCTGGTAGTGGTGGTGATTGTAGTGGTGGTGGGTGTAGGACAGTAGATAATGGATATCATAATTATTCTTGGGGAAGATGGGGTTGTAACGGTCCTAGAAATAGAGAAACAAAGTTTTTGGGTCAAACTACTGGATGGGACGATTGTTATCAAACATGGATTGCAAAATTAGAAACAAAATGTGATCCCATTAGATGTAACCCAATTGTAGCAGCTCGTGTTGCAAAAAATATAGGTGATAGGGGTGGTAGTTGTGGTAATAAGGCAAACGTTGCAGGATTATGTTATAATCATTGTAAATCAGGGTATAGTTTTCGCGGTGGAAATTTATGTGAACCTAATGGTGGTCCTGGTATAAAAGTTACAGCTTTTCAAAGATACGAATGTCCTCCACCTGGTGCATCTAAACATACAAAACTAGTCGGAGCATTATGTTACGTTCCTTAAAAAATCTAAATACTATAAATACAATCTATATAAAAAGCACAAAAGTATATTTAATATAAAAAGTACATTAAATACAAGATAATATAAATTAATTAAAGTAATAAATAATTGAAATAAAATAGATATTTATATTTATTTTATTTTAAAGTAACAAAGGTAATAAAAATGTCTGATTCTATTGGGATGGAATTTTCAAAAGGTCAAAAGGCAGAATGTATTAAATACTGTGAAACCAATAATCTTTCTTTTTTTCAAAGAGATCTCAATAGTTCTTCTTCTAAAATTTTTATAGCAGATTCATATAGAAATATATGGAATAAAATTCAAAGTTTAACTCCCAATAAATCACATTATTACGAATCGTGGAGTGCACATCAACCAATGAAATTGTATATAGATTACGATAAGAAAATAGACATGGGAGATAATAGTAGTGAAGGCAATATAAAAAATAGAATTAATAGATTAGACGAAGAAATAAAACATAAAACTGATATAATCAATATTATTAATACGATAAGAGAAATGTTACCAGATATAAAAGGTGTATATATTTTAAAATCATATCCTGATATTGAAAAAAAGAGTTATCATATTATTTTTGACGGTATTCATTTTACAAAGGCAAAAAGTATTCAAGTATATTTAGAAGAACAATTAAAGCATAAATTCCGTGATCTTTTTGAAAGTAAAATTATTGATACAAAAGTATATGCACCTATTTGTTTTAGGACATTATTATCTACAAAATGTGGTCAAAGCCGTCCATTATATTTATTAGATACAGATACTTTTCTAAAAGAATTACAAGAAACTATTATACCTCCTGAAGAAACAACCTATGAGCATTTTTTAAAAACATGTATTACAAATATTGAACCTGATAGTATACTTTTTAATTATAAATCAGAGCGTAAAAAGGACAATTCAAAAAAAGTTCATTTAATGAATAATGACGAAGATATTTATTCAGATAAAGAAGTTGTAAGGAAATATCTTGATATTCTTGATCCAGAAAGATGGTCAGATAGAAGTAAATGGTTAAATATTGGCTATATATTGTCATCTATTAATAGAGATTATATAGATTTATGGCATTATTTTAGTTCTAAATGGGAAAATTATAATGAATCTGATGCAAATGTTGCCTGGGATTCATTTCAAAATAGTGACTATATATATACCATTAACAATTTAATTTATTTAGCAAAAATAGATAACCAGGAAGAATTTAATGAATTGTCAAAAGAAATACCCAATCATGATATCAAATTTTTACGTCCTTTTGATAATATTTTAAGCAAATTGATTTATAGGTTATATGGTGAGAATTTTGTTTGTAGTTCACCAGAGAAAAACGAATGGTATTATTTCAATGGAATTAGATGGAAAAAGGAAAATAAAAGTTATAATCTTCGTGTTTTAACAATTAATGAAGTTTTTACAAAAATAGAAAAATATAGACGTCAATTAATACGAGAAAGTGCAAGTGAAGAAATAATAAAAAATTATCATAATATTTTACAACGTTTAGGAAGTGGATTAAAACTAAATTGCTTAGAACTTGAATTTTATAATCCTAATTTCAATAAAATTATTGATCAAGATAAAGATTTATTAGGTTTTGACAATGGAGTATACGATTTAAAAATAATGGAATTTAGAAAGGGAAGAAGCTCTGATTATATATCTTTATCGACTGGATATGAATATATAGAATATTCTAAAAAGCATCCCTTGTATATTGAACTAATGGATCTTGTTTGTAAAATTTTACCAGAACCTGAAGTGCGTGATTTTACATTAAAAAGTTTAGCAAGTTGTTTAGATGGTCATAATAGAGATGAAAATTTTTATGTATGGAGTGGTAAAAATGCATCTGGTGGTAATGGAAAAAGTACTATTATGGATCTTCATTTAAAATCATTAGGAGATTATGCTTGTATAAGTCCAGTTTCATTAATAACAGGTAAAAGAGAAAATGCAAGTAGTGCAAATAGTGCATTGGCTAGTATTCGAAATAAAAGATGTGTTATAATGCAAGAACCAGCTGCAACAGATCAAATTCAAGTAGATATTATGAAAAGTTTAACAGGTGGTGATCGTATTTCTACAAGAGAATTAAATAGTTCACAAATTGAATTTAAACCAATGGCAAAGTTATTTTTAGCAACGAATAAACAACCTGGATTATCTGATACAGATGGAGGAACAATAAGACGTTTAAAAATAACAGAATTTGTTTCACGTTTTGTAGAAAATCCAGATCCAGAAAATAGAAAAAAGGGGATTTACGAGTTTAAAATTGATAAAGAATTAAAATCGAAATTAGAAGATTATCATTGTATATTTATGAATATTTTATTAGAATATTATAAACTTTACCGTCAAGATGGATTAAAACCACCAGAATCTGTTATACGTGTTACTAAGAAATTTGAAATGGATAATAATATTATAAAACAATTTATAGATGAAAATATTGTTCAAGGAACACCAAAGGAATTTATTACTAAAGAAGAACTAAAAGAAATTTTTATTAAAGATTATGGTTTAAGAGGGCACTTTAAAAAATTATCAAGTTTTATTACACAATTAGAAAACTCATTGTGTTGCGAAATGAAAATGGATCCTAAAAAGAGAATTCTTAAATTAAATTCATATTATTTAAAAGGTCCTCAAATAGAAGATGATATTGAGGACGAAGAATAATGTTTATTATTTTTATAAAATTAACATTTTTATAAAAATTTATAAAATTAACAAATTATCATTTAACATTTTTATAAAATTAACAAATTATCATTTAACATTTTTATAAAATTAACAAATTTATAAATCCATATATTTATCAGGTGCCATATAATATCTACTATCTTTTTTAGCTAATGTATCTCTAAATATTAAATTTTCTCCATTAGGTCCTTCAGCGACAATACACCATCTAGGTCCTATACAAATTTTTGAATTTTTATCACTTAAATTAATATTTTTAGATACAATTACACCATCTCTATTCCATTTAAGAGAATCAACTGCTGCTTCTCCTCTAGCAGTTCCTGCCACTCTTAATTTACCACCTCCATAACCATATAATGCTGGACCATCCATATCATCTGCAAAACTTAATCCATGATATTGATCTCTAATTGTTAATGCTTTTCCTGATTGAATATTAAAATTACCATCTTGCATTGTATCTCCACGAATATAATTCTTTTGGTCATCCTTCCAATCAAAATGAGTCCATCGCCCATCTCGACGTCTAAAATTAGCACCTGTCCAATCTTGTGGAGCTGGAATATCACCAATAGCAATTGCTGAACCCATAATATTTTGTGCAGAAACAAATCCAGAATCTGCACCAGAGGCATATGAATCAAGAACATTTTTAGTCCAACCAGTACCCATATAATGAATACGTCCTCTTACACCTTTAATACGAATTATCTTAAATCTATCGACACGAGTAATTGGGACAACAGCAGCACCATCGTGGAATCCATCCTTTTGTTCATTTCTAACATTTTGATATGCATTAACACGTCTAATGAATACTTCTTGGCCATTAGCTAAAACACCCCAGATATCAAAATGTCTACAACTACTCCATGGTAAATGGAATAAGAAACCTGATTTCATACCAGCCGGAACTGCAATATCCGCAGTTCTATTGGTAGTAATTGCATCATCCCAATCAGCTCCAAGACCATCTTTGTTTTCAGTATGAGCAAATCCAGTACGGCCAGGACCACGAATAGATGGGTCCCAAGGTGCATCTCCGCCAACCTGCCACCCCTTTGAAAATACAGCACTGTTACCATTACTAAACATATCAAAATCAGATGGGGTTACAGCTCCAGCTCCAGATGGTCGTTTCTTTAATTCGTCAATTTCACCTAAAATACTTCTTCCAGCAATTGTTGCTTCTGATGAACCTACCAAAAGTTTATTCATAGCAACACCTCCGTGATAACCTTTACCGTCTTTACCAAATACACGTAACCAATCATCATTTCCATGAGCATCTCCAACACCTGATAAAGTCCATTTATCACCTAATTGAAGTTTAGGGATTTTTCCATCAAAACCAGCTCCAGAACCAGCTGGACCAGCTGGACCGATGGGACCGATAGGACCGATAGGACCGATAGGACCGATTTTACCGATAGGACCGATAGGACCGATAGGACCGATAGGACCTGTTGCACCTGTTGCACCTGTTGGACCAGCTGGACCCATAGCACCTACTGGACCCGTAGCACCTGTTGGACCTGCTGGTCCAGCTGGACCCATAACACCTGCAGCTGGATTAAATGGAGTTACAACAGCTGGTGTAGGTGTTGATAAAAGCGATGATACTAACATTCCAGATTGTCCAGGTTTACCTGGTTGACCAGGTGGGCCAGGTGGGCCAGGTGGACCAGGTGGTAATGAAGCTGATACTTTTTTCAAATATGCATCTATATCTTTTTTAGATATATAATTTGCTAAATCAGTATTTTGCATTTTATTATTATATTATAAATATATTAAATAAATAAAATTTTAAAATAAAAATTTTATTTAAATAGAATCAAGGTCTATATTAGAATCTATATCAGAATCATTTATATCAGAATCGTTTATATCAGAACTGGAATCGGAATTATATTTGTTTATTTTTTCGTTAAAGGATACCTTTTTTTTTAAAAAAGAATTAGATAATTCATTAGATATAATATAATTAGTCTTGAAGTTTTTATTAAATAAAAAATCATCTTTATCGTCAAGTGATAAGGGACTATAATTATAGCTATAGCTACGCTCTTTTAATTCTAAATCTTCTAATTCTGAATTGATTTTAAATTCAGAATCTTCCAATTCTTTCATTTTTTGATTAAATAATTTTAATTCGCATTCTTTTATATTTTTTTCATTACCTTGCCGTCTAACGACATCTTCGTTAAAGGTACCTTGCCGTCTAACGACATCTTCGTTAAAGGTACCTTGACTATCATAATAATTGTTATTACTTTGATTACTTTGACTTAATTGAGTTGAAAGTTTTATTTGACTTGAATAATCAGTTTCGACTAATGGGATGCGTGTGGTACCTTGTTGTCTAACGACATCTTCGTTAAAGGTATCACAACTATATATTTTTCTATAATAATAATTGTAATTTTTTGTAATATAGTTTTTACATCTAGTATATATAGATTTTCTTGTATTTTGGTCTTCTTGTAAATTTTGAGATTCTATATCTATACTACTAGGTCGAGTATAATTTATATATTTATAAATTTGTGAAACACCGGATACAAGTTTACCACAAAATCTAACAAAATTGTAAATATAACTAAAAAATGTTGTATATTCGTAAAGGACGAATAATATAGTAAATAAATACCATAATACATTTATTATTGTATTAAATAAATACAAATCAAACATTATATAATATAGTATAGAAAAAAAACGAATTTAAAATTAAAATTTATTTTGTTTAATAAGAACAATTAACTTATATTAATGTTATGTCAAAAAAATATAAAAATGAAAAAGAAATAAATAAAGAAACAATTAAGATTAATGAAAAGAATTACAATAGTGATTTTAGTGATACAACAAGTGAAGAATACATTTATTTAAAAGAAGATCTTTTATCTACATACAATACATGTAATATATACAATACATACAATACATATAATAAATCTGGAATTATACAAAATAAAAAATATAAAAATATTTATTGCGTAAACTGTGGGGAAAAGGGTCATGTTGTAAAAGATTGTTCTGGACCTATTACTAGTTTTGGAATTATTGCTTTTAAAATAATAAAAAACGAAAAGGAAGAAATGCATGATAAAAATAGTAAATTACAAGAAATAATTTCAATCGAGAAAAATAATTTATACATACCAGTAAATAAAAATATATATCCAAAAACAAAATTCTTGATGATTCAAAGAAAAGACACTATGGGATTTACTGATTTTGTTAGAGGAAAATATCCAGAAGAAGAAAGTGAATGTTCTAAGATTTTACCTATTTTTTTAAATGAAATGACTATAAAAGAAAAAAACAATTTGTTATATAAATCATTTGATGAAATTTGGGGAGAATTATGGGTAAATCATGATTCTAAATGTTTTAAAAATGAATATGATTTGGCTTATAAAAAGTTTAAAAAATTAAATGTTAAAGAATTAATAGAAAAATCAAAATCTTCTTTTGATTATGCAGAGTTAGGGTTTCCTAAAGGTAGACGTAATATGAAAGAAACAAATATAGCATGTGCTGAAAGAGAATTTTATGAAGAAACTGGTTATGACAAATCTTGTTATGATTTTATAAAAAATTACCCAACTATCCATGAAGAATTTCGTGGGACAAATAATATAAAATATAGACATATTTATTACTTGGTAAAAATGAAAGTTGGTATTCCACCACCAAAAATAGATTATAAAAATAAAATTCAAACTGGAGAAGTTCAAAATATAGGATGGTTAACATATGAAGAATGTATTTCTGTAATTAGACCATATGATGTAGCTAAAAAGCGTGTTATTAAAAAAGTATATCTTGATTTACTTGAAATGAAAAATAATTTTATTTGTTCTAATTTTTATTATACGAGTAAAAGACATTTCCAACAAAATAATAACAAAACACCATTTGTTCATTATAAAACAAAATAATTTAACAAAAAATTTTTGATAAAACTTTTTTTTAAAAAGTTTAAAAAAGTGTTTATATTTTTGATAAAACTTTTTTTTAAAAAGTTTAAAAAAGTGTTTATATTTTTGATAAAACTTTTTTTTAAAAAGTTTAAAAAAGTGTTTATATTTTTGATAAAACTTTTTTTTAAAAAGTTTAAAAAAGTGTTTATATTTTTGATAAAACTTTTTTTTAAAAAGTTTAAAAAAGTGTTTATATTTTTGATAAAACTTTTTTTTAAAAAGTTTAAAAAAGTGTTTATATTTTTGATAAAACTTTTTTTTAAAAAGTTTGTTTAATTTAAGAAAAAATTAAAGGAATTGTTATTAAAAATATCAAATGAAATACTGTGTAAATAAAATCGCATCGATAAATATCTGGCAAGCTTAAAATTATATAAGATAACAATATTTTTTCTAATGAGATTTCAAGAAATGTTAATATAAAACTTATTATTAAAAAAAATAGAGTGGTAGGTGTTATATATAATTTATATTTATTTAAAGTAGAAGGTATTTGTAACAATGAGACTGTAGAAATATAACTAGCTCTTACCATTTTATCTAAATAGAAATTTGAAAGTATATCTGTTATTATAAATGGATGAGAATTTGATACATTTAAGGAATTTGTTGTATCAGTAGATGTTTGATATGCTAATCTTGGAGTTACAGTATAAGTAGTAATTAAATTTTTAGATACTAAATTCTGTATACAATAATCTATATGATTATCAATATTTTTATCTAATAATCTAATTAATTTTTCAGCACCTTTTTTTGAAAGAACATATGCATGAGCTCCAAGTGCAACTTTGGGTTTAGCAATATATTTATTAATTTGACGATATTCGCTAGATATTTGTAAAAAATCAAACATTATAGTAAAAAAATTTTTATTTTTAGTACCACCAAAATTACCAAGGTATAATATATCATAATCATTTGGTGTATATTTTAAGGCACGTTTAAAACGTTTTGTAAAATTTTTTTTTAAAACGACATCATCTTCAAATATAATACAATAATCTTTTCCAGATTCAAGAAAAGTTTTCCATGTTTTTAAGTGCGATAATGAACATCCTATAGATCCAGATGGTCCGAAATTAGAATAAAAATTTACAAAATGATTTTTTACATAGTTTTTATCAACCTCTTTTCCATTTATACCCTCTATCCAAGTTGTATTTATTCCTTGCGATTGAAGATATTCCATTTTTTGTATAGGTTCTTTTAAGCTAATAATGTAATTCGTCATTGTTTTAAACAATTAAAATTTATATTAATTATAAACAAATTCGTTTCATTTTAGTAATAGACTTTTTTTAAATTGCGTCAAAAAAGAACATATATTTTATTTTAAAATATTATTTAATGTTCGGTAACTTGTCAAGCTCAACTGTACTTTGTGTAATATTGGGGTTGATGATATTTTATTATTACAATAAATTACAAGATTCTGAAAAGGAATTTCTTTCTTTACATAAAAAATTTGATGATGCTTATACGGAAAATCAAAAAATGAAATCAAGATTAAAAGATTTTGAATATTATAAAAATGATATTTCAAAAACCTTTAAGATTTTAGATAAAGAGTTAGAACAAATAAATGATCATATTTATAAACAAAATCCTACATCTCAAGAGCAAGCTCAAGTTCAACATCAAGTTCAACATCAAGTTCAACAAAGAAGACTTTTCAATCCTATTAGAACTGTACATAGAACTATATCAACACCTATAACAGCTACCGTTAGACGGGAAGGTACTGCATTTCTTCCTACCTTACCGATTAACATCGAAGACGGTAGAGGTACTACTAGAAATAATATTTCACTATTAACACCTGATATACTATCTTCTTTATTTAACACTATGAACACAGAAAATATGTCTGTACAACCACAACCACAATCTCAACAACAACCAACAACTCAACAACAACCACAAGTACAAGCGCAACTACAAGTTCAACAACCACAAGTCCAAGCGCAAGTTCAACAAGTACAAGTGCAACAAGTACAACTACAAGTAAAAGAAGATGATATTCAGCTTCAACAAGTAAAAGAAGATGATAAAACAAACATTGAAAATGATAGTGGAGAAAGTAAATTATACGATATAAATTATTTATCATCTAACGTAAATTACGATCAATTTTTGATGGAATAAATATTATTTAATAGAACATTTGTTTTTATTTAAAATATTTTTTTATTTAATAAATGTATATATTATAAATAAAATGAAATATGCTATGGCAGATGGCCGCGAATTTACATCATATGAACCATCATGTTCATTATATAATTTTTTACGTAATAAATATGCTCCAAAAATGACACCTCAAGATTTTAGAATTTACTTACAAAGAAATGCTGAAAATTTACAAAAAGATTTCGCTGATTGTGCAAAACAACCAAATTGCAAATTTTGTCCAGTTTGCAAAGCTGCCATGGATTACAAACCACCAAGTACTATATAAGTATTTTTACTTTTTATATTAATTTATTTTAAAAATTAATATATTGGTTATTAAATAAGAGATGTATAATTATATATTTATAATAGCAATTATTTTATGTGCGTATTTTTTATCAACTACATTTACAATTTATAAAGAATCTTTATACATAGAATCAGATATAGATAATAACAAGTATTTAATTAGAAGTGGTAATAAAAAATCTAAATATTATTTAAAAAAATCTGCAAATATTCTTGGAGAAATTAATAAGAGAGTAGAAAAATTAATAAAACACTTGAATAAAAATTATACTGTTGATTTATCTAAAAAACATTTTGTTACAAAACTAATAGAAAATTATAATCCTACTATATTATCTGAAGCGGCAATAGATAAGAGATATACAACTTATACGATTGATAAAAAAGAAATGCATATTTGTTTAAGAACAAGAGACGAATATGAAAATTTATATGATATTAATTTATTAATGTATGTTGTTTTACATGAATTAGCTCATTTTTGTAATTATGATGAAAACGGTTATCCTATACAGGGACATGGTAATGAATTTAGAAATATTTTTAAATTTTTAGTGGTTGAATCTATAAAGTTAGGTATATATAAATATATAGATTACAATGAAAAACCAGAACCTTATTGTGGTATATTATTATCAACCTCTATATTATCAAAAATTCAGTATGAAACTTTATGAAACTTCACAAATAGAAAAAAATGAATTTTTAAAAACAAAAATAATAATCTACAGAATTATTTTTATTTAGTACTATGCAGCATTTACTTGATAATAATAGCGAGACAAGTAATAGAACAAGTCTTTTAAGCGATGAAAGCAATGAAAGTAATGATATTTATCAAAAAAATAAACATGTTGTTAAAAAGTTAGTAAATATACATGAAAAAATAATACATAATAATTTAGAAGTTGCAGAAAAAAATTATACAACATGTGTAACATGTGAAATTTGCAAAGATGAAGGAACTTCTAAAAATTATATTATATTATCTTGTAATCATATTTTTCATATTAATTGTTTAGTAAAATGTCATTATAAAGATGTTTTTGATTATCCTGTTATTGATAATGATTTTTTTGAAAATCGTAAATGTACTATTTGTAATACAAAATTAGAATTGGAACAAATAATGTATCTTCATGGAACTTTTATGTCAAATACAAAAAATTTATTAACAAATCATCAGTATTCTATTGAAAATTTAGAAGGACAATTAAAACAACTAAAAGTAGAATTAAGAATTTTATATGATTATAAACATAAATTAGAAAAAGAAAGAGAAAAATCAAAACAAATAATATCTATATTAAATACCATTGTATAGAAATAATCGTAATTTTTAATGGTAATTTTTAATGGTAATTTTTAATGGTAATTTTTAATGGTAATTTTTAATGGTAATGGTAATAGTAATAGTAATTTTAGTAAATTAATTAAAAAATTTTGATAAAAAACTCTTTTGTTTTGGTTGTATAAAGATACTTGTATTTAATATAGTTATGTAATGTTGAAAATTATCTAACAATTTTGTTTGTGATAAAATAATATTTTTTATTTCCTCTTTTAAAAATGACTTTTTATTTTCATCTATATACGTATATATGAATTTATCCTTTGTACTAAACGACTGTGTTTTGTTTATATCAACCAATTCGTCTTTATATATTTTATAATTATTATAATTTACACTTGTTTCTGTATAATATTGATCTTTATGTTCTATATATTCTTTATAATTTATTAATTCTTCTTTTATTATTTTATCAAAATTTATATTTATAAATTTTTGTTGAAAATTAATATCCATATCCATATACATATGTAAAAATAAAAAAAACAATAATACAAAACACACTAATATTAACAGCGTTTTACTTTTTTTATATTTTTATAACCATATATTAATGTATTTATTAGTTGATTATCGCGAGCAAGATTTTATTAAAAAATTATCAGAATTTACATTTATTGAAAACGACGTACTTAAAACAATTACTATAAATAACAAAGATATTCATTTTAAAATAACAAATTTAATAGTTGGGGATTTTATTATAAAAGAATCTTTAGAAGATGATAATTCTATAAAAATAGTTATTGAAAGAAAAAGTATACAAGATTTAAATAGTAGTATTAAAGATAATAGATTTAGAGAGCAAAAAAATAGATTACTAGAATCTATAGGTGATCCTTTAAAAATATGTTATTTAATAGAAGGCAATGATAAAAAAATGCCAAAAAATATATTAAACGGTGCTTTATTGAATCTTGTTTTTAAGCACAAGTATAAATTAATACAAAGTACAGATAAATTAGATAGCTTTGATAAAATTATAACAATATATAAAAAATTTTCACTAAATGAATTTACAATATCAGAAGTTGTAAAAAATGTTCAAATGATTAAAAAGGGTGAGAATATTAAAAATAATAAATTTATAAATCAATTATGTTTAATTAATGGAGTTTCAGAAAAAATAGCTAGTATACTTATAGAATGGTTAGAAACAACTCATAAGGTTACTAATATAAAATTATTCATTGATTTATATAATAGTATAAAAGATGAAAATGAAAAGGAAAAGTTATTTTCAGATATTAAAATACCTTGCCGTCTAACGACATCTTCGTTAAAGGTACCTTGCCGTCTAACGACATCTTCGTTAAAGGTACCTTGCCGTCTAACGACATCTTCGTTAAAGGTACCTTGCCGTCTAACGACATCTTCGTTAAAGGTACCTTGCCGTCTAACGACACCACCGTCTTCTAGAAAATTAGGCAAAGTATTATCTAAAAAAATATACGAGTATTTTTGTATATAATATTATATTTGAAATTATTTTAATATTCCATTTTTATTTTTCAAAAATGTTTCAATCATTTTTGCATAATCTACTTTTTGTAATTTCTTTTTATCTTTTAAATCTAATTCTATTTTTATATTATCCCATACTTTATCATCTTTTTCTAAAAATTGTATAATTTGTATTAAATCTTCTACTTTATAAGAAGTAGCAGCTTTACCAGTCATTTCTTCTCTAGCATCTTTTTTATCATCTTTAATATCTCTTGTATCAACTATTCTAAATACTCCATCTTTTCTACCATATTTATGTTCCCATTTATCTACTTTTGGTACTTTACTCTTTCTATAAGTACCGTATATTTTAAATATTTTATCAATATTTTCATTATATTCTATTTCTGATAGTGTTAATTTAGAATCTTCTAATTCTGATGATACAGATGGTGGTTTTACTGTAATAGTTTTTATTACATCTTTTTCATCAAATATTTTTTTTACAAAATTATCTAATGTATATTTATTTTTTTCAATTGAAAAATCCAACATTTTTGAATACATTGAACTATCAATATCGATATCAAAACTATTAAAAATATAATAAGGTCCTCTATTAATAATAAACCCCCCTCTATTGTATTTATCTACAAAATATATTTTTTCTTGTACAATATTGTTTAATGCTGTATAAATGGCTTCTACTGTAACAAGTGGTTCAAATGAACGAATAAAACTAAAAATATCATCTAAACTCCAGATAAAATCTTTTTTAAATAATTCTTGAATTTTATTTATTATAAATTTAATATCGTATTGATCAAAAAATGGAACATATAAATTATAAGTTGATTTATCTACAGGTAAGGTACCTTGCCGTCTAACGACATCTTCGTTAAAGGTACCTTGCCGTCTAACGACATCTTCGTTAAAGGTACCTTGCCGTCTAACGACATCTTCGTTAAAGGTACCTTGCTGATTAACATCGTTAAAACTCGGTAAGATATCACATTTATATTCGCATTCTGTATAGTCGCATTCTGCTGTTCCAGCAATTCCATTTTCAATAATATTTCTAGATTTATTAAAATAACAATCAAAACTAGATGTTTTTAATATTCTTTCAACAACTTTATTACTTTTATCCTTTTCTTCGCATAATATATATTTTTCTTTATCAATCGAAAATGTATTTTTGTAAACGGATGCATATTTGTATATTTCAACATTTCTTTCTTGTGGTTCTAATAGGTGATGTGAATAATTTCTAACAGCTCTTCCTATAATTTGATTAATACTACTCATATTCCAAGATGGTTCTAAAATATGTACTTGACGTACTTCTTTTAATGTAATACCTTCAGATATCATAGGTGATCCTATAATAATTCGTATTAATTTACCATTTTTATTTTCTGGACTATTAAAAATACGTTTAAATCGCTCTCTATCATTAATAGAAGTTTTTCCATCAAAAACAACAAATGATCTATATTCTTTTCTACTTGGATATTCATAATATTTATTTTCTAAAAGTAATGTTTTAATTAATGTTGTTCCACCAAAATCAACATAATTTGAATAAATAAACACTTTACCATCTTTTTCTCTTTTATTTATATTTTCTAACAAACTATATAATTTACAAGAATATTTAGATAAATCTTTTGTTAAAATATTTGTTTTATATTTTTGCGCCATTAAAAATTTTTGAAACCCTACCTTTCCATAAGTTTCTTCAGGATATACTATAGTAGAAGCATCGCTACTATTTTTATATAAAGAATTTGTTTTAGAAATAGATTCTTCTTCTAATAAATTTTCTTCTTGTTGAATATTTGAAATAGAATTTGAGAAATCAATAGAAGTATAAGTTTTTGTATCAGTATTTAATGCATCTTTATAAATAGAATATTGATAATCAGACATTTCGCAAAATACAATATTAAAGTAACTTTTTTCATAAACAGGATCTCCCATTACTATAGTTCTAGGGTTTGTTTTAGTATTCGCTTTTAAATAAGATACTTTACCAATAATAGATTTTTTAATAGCATCTAAACCGCTTTCTGTAATACGAATAACGCCACCCTTTAAACCATTTTTATAAAGGTTTTTGGATGATTCTTTTATTAAAAAAGAATTACCAGAAACATCTTTTTCAAATAATTTTTTCCTAATAGGTAATTGTAACGATTGATTTTTTATATTTAATAAATTAGACAATTCAAAAATAGCAGATGGATTATCTGTCATTGGAGTTGCTGTTAAAAGAATAATTTTATAATTATAAGAATTAGATAATATTTTAAATAAGGCATCATATGCATCATTTCCAATAATATTATGAGCTTCATCTACAATAATTACAGTATTATTTAATGACTTTATTTGATCACGTGTTATTTTTCTTCTAACATTACCTTCAGAATCACGTTGTAATTTTTTAGTAGATTGTCCCAAATCATCTTTTTCATATATTTTTGATCCTAAAACTCTATTTACAAAAGTACCATAAGTTGAAAATTGATAATTTTCTAAAATAGAACTTCTAGCTCTTTTCATAATATCTTTATTATTTTCTTCTGCAATACTTTTAGCTAATCTAGAACCTTCTACTTTTTTTAATTCTGTTTCATCAATATAATCATCACCTGTACATTTACTTAACAATTCATCTATAAAATTATTTTGTATATTTTTATTTTTAACTAATACGAAAACTCTTTTACCCATATTATTAATATATTCTTTAAAACCTTCAGCTATGGTAATAGATGAGCAAGTGTTATGTGTAACCGTAAAATCCCCCATTAAATATCTACAATTTCCATTTAATGTAAATCCATAATAATCATTTATACCTACAGGTTTAACTGTAATACCTGTAACAAGTACATCTTTTATTTGTTTTCTAATAGTAGCTTTTTTACGTGGAATTACAGTTGGTATATCTTCAATTCCTTTTCCAGATATAATTATTCTCCAAGCTTCTGCAGTTTTTTTAACTCCTTTATATGTCCAAGATGTATTTTTTTTCTTTTTATAACAAGCAAATCCTAATGATCTCACCAGGTATATAATATCATCAATTAATTTTTCATGTTTTATAGATTGTGTAAGTTCAAATGAATTATGAATATAGTGACCATCAGCATCTAAAATACCAGCTAAAATTTGCAAACGTATTTTTCTATCGTTACATTTATAAATATCAGGAATATGTTTATTATTTATTAAATTTAAATTTTTAAGAGTTGTTAAAAATATATTTCCATTATACTTTCCATTTCCAGTAATACCGTACGTATAACTACTTTGTCGTTTTGATAAATACAAATTTGATTTTGATAAATTTTGATGCATATAATATAAAACTGTAGAATCTTGTGTTGTAATAGAAGACTCTCTTGTAGTACCATCACCTAACCAATAACCAATAATATATGGATCAAATGGGACTTGTACATAATCAAAATTTACACCTGATCTATAACCTTTTAAATTTTCTTTTTTTGTATTAGAAAGATTTAAATAATCTTTTACACTTATTTCTAATATTTGTTCATTTTTTATTGATTTAAAAAAGTTATCTGCTTGTTCTTTCTTTTCATTTTTATTTTTTGTATTATGTGTAAATGTTTTTGAATGATATTTATTATCTTCTACCCATTGAATATTATAGTTATTATTGGGTAAAGAATATGAAAATCGAGGGAACCCTGATACTTTTAAACATAATATATGTTCTTTATTAACAGTGTATTTATCACCTTTTGTAGGTATTATATCATACATCATATCTGTACCTCTTGCTAAAGATAATACCTTTCTTGGATTAGAGTCATCTCCCATAAGATATTCCCCTATTGTAATATCCTGCACCTTTTTAATAGTTCCATCATACATTAAAATTAAAGCATCTTTTTCATGACATTTGCCTACTCCTACGTCATGATAAATAAGTATATTTTCATAAGGAGTTACTTTAGATATATAATTACGTAATAATATTTGAGAAGGTTCTTGATGTAAAAAATTTTTTTTCTTATCTGAACTATTATTTACAAATTCTTCTTTGTTTAATATATTACTAATATCATCTTTATAATAAGTATCAGACATCTTATTATAATGATAGAAAAAAAAATGATAGAAAAAAAAATGATAGAAAAAAAATAAACTAAGCTTTTTAAGAAAAAGCTTTACCAAAAAAAATAAACTAAGCTTTTTAAGAAAAAGCTTTACCAAAAAAAATAAACTAAGCTTTTTAAGAAAAAGCTTTACCAAAAAAAATAAACTAAGCTTTTTAAGAAAAAGCTTTACCAAAAAAATATAAAATTGGGGATGTTTCTTAAAGGCTTGCTTTATTTTTTGATTAAACTTTTATATTTTTTGGTAAAGCTTTTTCTTAAAAAGCTTAGTTTAATTTAAATTTGACGATCTAAAAGAAGATTCTGGATAAGGAATAGATAACAAATCTTCAGAAATATTAATATCATTCATTCCACCTCCTTCTACAACTTTAATATCAATATCTCTTTTAATTTCTCCGATTAAATTATTTTGTTTATAAAACATAAAATTTGTTAAATAAAGAATCGCAGGTAAAAATAACACATATAAGAGATTACTTGATTTTTTATTTTTATTATCTGTATTTTTAGATATTATTTCAGATTTATAAATTCTTAAAAAAATATAAAACACACATGTAATTATAGCGACAAATATATGAAAATTCATATTATCTTAGTATTTTTATTACTTATATTACTTATATTATATTTTAATTCCTTTCGCATAAAATAAAAATAAAAAAAATAAAGTCACTATATATAGAAGGTTTTATATGATTCAAGAAAATATCTCTATAAAAAAAAAATTAGAGGAAAAATTATATGAAATCTTAACAAAAGGTTTATATAAATATGTAAAACGTATTTTTGAAAAAAAAAAAGAAGAATATGGAAATAATAAATTAGTATATCAACATTTTCAAAAAAAATTATACAAATTAGCAAAATGGTCAGATAAAACTATAACTGTAGAGTATTTGAATTTTATTTCTTGGTGTAATAGACATTATAATATAAGCGAAATCGAATTTGAAAATATGATAAAAAAAATCATATTATTGTCAACGCAAACAATGATAAATAAATCAAGAATTTACACTGAAAATTTTTTATCAACATACGAGTTTCCTAAAATGAAAACGATTTATTATAAATGTTTAAAAAAAATAGCAAGAATTTTTTATGAAAATCCTAAATCTATTTACGATATATCTTTACAAACATTAAAAGAAAATTTACAAACTTCTTTTTATAACATGATTCCTATTAAAAAGATTACTGATTATTTAGAAAATAAACAAGATTCTATTATTATAGAAAAAGAAATAGTTGAATATAATTTTAATAAAGAAGATACTACTTCTACAAAAAGTACAAGTAATTATAATAATGGTAATGGTGATGGCGATGGTGAAAACAATAATCAAATTAAAAACAATGATAAAAATTTAAAATATATATGTTCTGATGATTTTAAACAATTATCATCTGAATCAAATAAAATAAATCCTATTATTAAAGACGAAGAAGAAATAAAACATATTAGAATACCAAAATTAAATAAAATGTATTTAAAAAAAAAAATAGATAAAGAAGAGGATCATTTTTTTGATTAACTTGGACGAAATCCAGGTCCAGTAGTTGGATACATTCCTCTTTTTAAATTTGTATTAATTCCTCTTGCTCTTCCTAAAACCATTGTTTCTGGAATTTTATTTATTACTTTATTTATTTCTAATTTATTTTCATTTTCATTATTTTCTTCTAATGTTTTTATTTTTTTAATAAGAGACAATATTTCATTATCTTTTTCAAATGTAATATTTTTAATATCTTTCATATATTCTGAAGTTTGTGATTTTAATAAATCCAATTCCTTTTGTAAACTATTTTTTAAATTTTGTTCTAATTGTAATTTATTTTCACTTGCTGAAAGCATTTCTATTTTTAAATTTAATTCTTCTTTTTGTCTTTGACAATCATTATCTAATATTTGATGTTCTTGACGCATTTCTAAATATTTATTTGATATACTTTGTTTATCATTTAAATGTAGTTGTAAATTAGTTTTTAATTGTTCTAATTCATTTTGAATACTTTCTATTTCTTTTTCTAAAGAAAAAATAATATCTCTTTTTTCTTTTAATTGTATTGTTAAATTATTTACTACTTCACCTTTAGAATTATTATCACTTGTATTTTTAGTATCATTTTCTAATCTAGAAATATGGGAAGATTTTTCTTGTAATTGTAATTGTAATGTAGAAATAGTTTTTTTGAATATATTTAATTTCATCTCTTGTTCTTTTTGAATATATTTATAACGTTCGATTTCTTGCTGCATTTCATCTATTCTTATTTGCATTTTATTATTACTTAAACTTTTAGGAGTTGTATTTGTTTTTTGTAAAAATTCCGCATTTTCTTTTAAAGTTTCCTCTTTAACTTCTTTAACTTCTTCTTTAATTTCTTCTTTAATGGATTCGTTTTCAGATAAAGTTTCCTTAGTTTCAGCAATATTTTGAGACATTAATTTAGAAAAAAAATTAGCAGATTGACTCGCATCTGCTTTGATATTTGTTTCACTCATTTTATAATATTATTATAATATAAAATAATTTCGATAGTGTAACAAATAACTAAAAAATAACTAACAAATAACTAACAAATAAGATTTCTATTTAATTTATGAACTACACATCGTACAAGCTTCAGGATTTTCTCTACTGCAGGCCAAAACAAGTTCTTCTTCTTCTTTTTTCAAAGCCTCTCCTTTTTTTTGTTTTTCTTTAATAAGTTTTTCCAATTCTGGATCAATAGAAAATTTACCAGCATTTGCACTAGATTTACTTCGAAGATAATACATTCCACTTTTCAAATGATTTTTCCAAGCATAAAAATGCATAGATGTTAAACGTTTATAATTAGGATTTGCCATGAATAAATTCATACTTTGCATTTGATCTACAAAAACTCCACGATTTTCACATTGTTCAATAACACTCTTCATACTAATTTCCCAAACTGTTTTATATAAAGCTTTCAGGTCATCTGGTATAATATCAATATTTTGAATACTACCATCATTTGCAATAATAGTATCTTTTAATTCTTTTGACCAAAGATTTAATTTTACAAGATCTTCTACAAGATATTTATTAACCACAATGTATTCTCCAGAAAGAACTCTTCTTTTAAAAATACAAGAATCCACTGGTTCAAAGCACTCTGAATTTCCCATAATTTGCGCAGTACTGGCTGTTGGCATTAATGCTAATAACATACTATTTCTTGCACCATATTGTACAAGATCTTTTTTCAATGTTTCCCAATCCCAACGTCCTGATAAATAGTTGTCTAAATCAATACCATCATATTCTTTTGCTAAATCAAATTGTAATTTACCTTCACTAAAAGGACTTCCTTTAAAAGAAGAATATGCACCATCTTTTTTAGCCAATTCAATAGATCCTTTAAGACATCCATAATAAATAGTTTCAAATATTTCTTTATTCAACTTTTTAGCTTCATCTGACTCGAATGGAAAACGCATTTTTACATAAACATCTACTAAACCTTGAACGCCAATTCCAATTGGTCTATGTCTCATATTACTATTTTTTGTTTCTAAAACAGGATAATAATTATTATCAATAACATTATTCATAGGACCAATAATATATTCAGATATTTCTCGTAAATGTTTAAAATCAAAATATGGTTTATTATCTTTATCATATTTAACATATTTCGGTAATGCAATACTTGCTAAATTACAAACAGCATACTCATTATTGTCCGAATACAAACTTATTTCAAGACATTGTCCAGTAAGAGTTCCGTTAAAAATACCCATTCCTCTTTTAGATTCTGTAAAACAATATGTATCAGATATCCTATTAGTATATATTACTTCTTCAACTGTTGTCCATCTTCTTGTATTATTTTTTGGATATATATCAGATATAATTAAACGTTTTGGTCTAAATCCTATATTGTATAAATTTGCAACATCATATGAAGTTATTAAAATTCTATATAAATCTTTACAAAAAAATGATTCATTACCACCCTTTCCATCTGGTAATAAACGCCACCCTGATTTAGAAGCTAATTGTATTTTTGGATCACATCCTAATGTATTAAGTATATATTTTACATTAATTATAAAATCTTTATGAATACTACTTATTTGAATACCTGTTAATTGATCTGATTTTAAAACTGTACCATCACCATCACATAAACCTTCAAACCATCTTAATTTTGTATTTAAATCATAATTTATTGGTACAGTATATTTTGGTTTTATATTTTTTGGTAATCTACAATTAATTCTATTATTAGAATCTTCTTTACATACTTTTATTCTAGTTTGTATATAAGGTAATAATTTTTTCTTATCGCCATATAATGTAATTCTTGGCAAAGAAGAATTTTCAGAATTGTGTTCATAAGTCCCATCTGCTGAAAATAACCCATGTTCATATGGATATGGGAAATCAGATTCCCCCTTTTCTATTATTGGGAATTTCGTTTTAATTAATTTCATTCCTTTTTTAAGATCTTTTGCTTGTATTTTAATTAATCTAGGATATTGACTTGGACGTTTTCCTCTTGCTATATAAAAATTATGATATGGTGTACATTCTAAATCACTTCCACTACTCAATTTTACTTTTACCAATTCTTTAGACTCACCAGTTTTTTTAACAATAGTTTCACTCCATTCTTCGCCATTCCATACTTCTACTTTTTTGTCTTTTAAATCAACAATTGGAAAATATCCTTTTGATGTCAATATCATTGTTTCTGGAGCAACACATAAGTTGCTCGATTTTATAGTACCCAAGTTTTTTTGATTACATTTCTTATTAACTGCATCTTTATACCCTATATATGGTGTTCCAGTTTCAATTTGAGAATCTAAAATACGTGTCCAAACTTCTTGAGCTTTAACAACACGTTTGTAACGTTTTTGTTCAACATAACTCCAATAAAGTTTTTCAAAATCATCTCCGTATATATCTGATAATCCTGGGCATTCATCTGGACACATTAAATACCAGTCTCCATCTTTTTCTACTTGTTTCATAAATAAATCTGAAACCCACATTGCATAAAAAAGATCTCTTGCACGAACATCTTCATGACCTTGGTTTTTCTTTAAATCTAAAAATTCTAAAATATCAGAATGATGTGGCTCAAGGTAAATTGCAAAACTTCCCTTACGCTTACCACCTTGATTAATATATTTCGCAGTTTCATTATATACTTTAATCATCGGTATAATACCATCACTAGGACCATTAGTACCTCTTATAATACTACCTTTTCCTCTTATATTTGTAATATGTAAACCTATACCTCCTCCTAATTTTGAAATTTTACCACAATCAGTAATTGTTTTAAATATACCTTCTAAAGAATCTTCAGTACCTAATAAAAAACAAGAACTATATTGATTTAATCTAGTACCTGCATTAAACATAGTAGGACTAGCATGTGTATAATAGTGTTGTGAAATAAGATTATAAGTTGTAATAGCTGATGGAATGTCATCTTTATGAATTCCAATTGCAACTCTCATATAAAGGTGTTGTGGTCTTTCTACAACTTGCATCTTTCCTGTTTTTTTATCTTTTATTTTTTGAAGATAACTTTTTTCAAGTGTTTTATAACCAAAATAATCAAAAAGATAATCTCTATTATAATCAATTGCAAAATTAATAGTATTTTTATGTTTTCTAACAATTTCAATAATGTCATCTGCTAAAATAGGTGCATGTTTGTCTAAACTATCTGTATTATTATATAAACACTCCATTACTTCACTAAAACATTCAATTGTACTTTTATGAGTATTACTAATAACAATTCTAGAAGCTAATTTTTGATATTCGGGATTTTCAGTCATAGCTATTGCTATTCTTGCAGCTTCTTCATCCAATTCACATGAAGTTACACCATCGTAAATACTAGATACAACTCTTTGAGCAATAACATCTGGGTCAATACTGGTTAAAACTCCTAAAGTTCGGTCGTTACATAACTTTTTCAAACGATAAATAATTTTATCAAAAGATAATTGTTCTAAATTCCCATCCCTTTTTTGAATCTTCATTATATATATTTCCTAAAGAAATTAAATTTAGTTTTTTTTATACAGTACTATGAATCAATGTAAAATAATACAAAAGGATTATAAACACATAAAAACCAATTTAAAAATATAATTATATTTTTAAATTAATGACATCGATCGATGATGAAATTATAGAAGAAATTAGAGAAGAAATTAGAGAAGAAATTAGAGAAGAAAGAGATAAAATAACTCCAATAAAGGATACTTCTTCTGATAATTGCAATAACATTTTACAAAAACTTGATTTGATCAATCTAAATAATGGATGGAATGATAATAATGAAAAAATAATTATTTCTATAGGTGAAAATTGTGCAACTTATAAATGGATGCATGAAAAATGTGCCATTTATTACAAATATATAAATATTTTGATAAATTTATTATCTATTATTTTTACTAGCTTTTTAACTGCAGAAACATTTGTAAAAGATGATGCTTCCAATGAAAATATTATAATAGTACGAAAAACTATAACATATTCTCTTTCAGTTATTTCTCTTTTACAAAATTTTTTAAATTCTGAAATATTAAATATAAAACATATAAATGCAGCAAATGAATTTAGTAAATTATATCACGATATTCAACAACAAATGTGCCGTTTTAGAAGAGAGAGGAAAAATGCTACAAAATATATTTCAGAATGTTTAAAAAAATATGATTCATTGGTAATAAATAATCCAGATATAAATAATTTTGTATTGTACAAATTTAAAAAAACATTTAGAAAGTACAATATACAAAGCGTAGAAGATCGTTTTAATAAAATAGAAATTGTTACAGAACAATCTTATCAAGTTAATCATAAAAGAAATAATGACAATAATAACGATACTAATAATGAAAGTAATAGTTACGATATCAATAGTAAAAATAATAATTATGATAAAGATGAAAGAAATAAAGATGAAAGAAATTACAACATGTCTCTTTTAAATGAAAATATGATAAAAAACGTTACTAATAATTTATCAGATATACACCATATTTATAAAATTAACGGGGATATTAGCGATAATGATTTAGAAAAAATAAATTCAATTGAATTAAAACGTTTAAACGAACACAAAATGCGTTACGAATACAATAGATTTTTACAACATTCTGATGAAAATGATTAAAAATTATTCGTACGTTTTTTCGGAAAGAGATTCTAATTTACAAAATTGGTTTCTATTAGAAAATTCAATTGGAATCTTAGAAAGTGTTGTTGTAGTTGGAGTTTGTGAAAAATTTTTTTTACCAAAACGTTTCATTTTTTTTGCTATAGAACTATACATGTCTTTTTTAAAAGACTTTATTGTTTCGGAAACTAATCCATTGTATTCAGTTGTATTCCATTGTTTTTTAGTACAAATACCAGTTTGTATTTTTTGTAATACTTGATATAATGATTCTTTATCTAAATGTTTTAATACTCTATCGTTTATCTCTCTATTAATGTTGTTAAAATATTTTGAATTTTCTAAAAATATAATCTTATTGCTATTACATTCTATAATATTTATTGAATAAATTACATTCGCAATCTTTTCAGATACATTGTATACATATCCTTTTTTAACAGCTTTTGTCCTTTTAATTAATTCGAAATCTTGATGTCCATCATTGATTTCGTAAACTATTTCTTTAAATTGCTTTTTTTCTTCTTCTGTTTCATTAGATCTTCTGTTGTTGATATCTTCTTCTATATATTCTTTTATCCATGAACGTATAGATGTTAAATGTTCATCTTGCCCATAAAAAATATTTAAGATTTCATCTTTTTCATTTGACTTTTTTAAAATAATAAACATTTCTGTGTTTCTACTGTTATACAATAAATTTTTTTTTTATATATCTTTAATAAAAAAACGTTTAAAATAGATTTTATGTACGATTTGTAACTTGTGATTTGTAACTTGTTATTTGTAATATATTGTTTTATATTTTTTACATTTACTTTTCTTTTTACTTCTTTTACTTTTTTTCTTACTCTTTTTCTTACTCTTCTTTTTACTCTTCTTTTTACTCTTCTTACTTTTCTTTTTACTTTTCTTTTTACTCTTCTTTTTACTCTTCTTACTTTTCTTTTTACTTCTTTTACATTTCTTTACCTTTATTATATTATCTTTTTCTAAATTTAAATTGAAATCGCATTTTTTATTACCATCAAAATTTATATTGTATATTTTTCTGTCTTCTTTTTTGTCTACACATTTGTCTTTTTCTATATCAATAAAATATTCAGCTAATTCACTACTACATTCACATTTATTACATTCATTGTGTTGGTTTTGACATTGGTTTTGACATTGGTTTTGACATTGGTGTTGGGATTGGTGTTGGGATTGGTGTGGGTGGTGGTGGCGTTGACATTGACATGTTTGGTGTTGGGATTGGTGTTGGTGATGGTAGCGTTGACATTGACATGTTTGGTGCTGTACGTGTTGATTATGGTGTGTTTTATGACAGTTTTTAGAAAAACATTTTAAATTTGGGATAAAAAAACACATGGTGTACATCTTGCTTTATTTACGATACAAATCTTTGGTTTTCCAACATTAACATTTACTAATGGTGTTAATTGTACATCTATTGCTACATAAGATGGTTCGCAAGGATATGGTTCTGGTTCCGGTGGACAAGGAGGGATATTTCCTGGACAAATTGGTGGAGGTGGCGGTGGTGACGGTGGTGGACTTGGTGGTGGACTTGGTGGAAGACTTGGTGGTGGACTTGGTGGAAGACTTGGTGGTGGTGGTGGTGGTGGTGGAGTATCTCCATTTCCATTATTTTGTTGATTATTATTATTATTTTGTTGTTGATCCATATTAATTTGGGTTTGTTGTTTTGTTATATCATATACAAAGAAAATTATTTTTTTCAATTAATTTGGAAATTGTGTTAAAAATAGAAATTAGATTAAACGCACCCTTTTACAACATTCTATTCAAATAATTTTGTGAAAAAATAATTAATTATGTTTAAAGATAATAATCATAATCTTATATAATATAAATGTCAAATTTAGTTTATATACATATTGGAAAACCTATACCTGATTGTTTATATGATAATTTGTACCAGTCTATTTTATTACATGAATATAAAGTAAAAATTTATATTATATTGGATGATTCTGAAATATCTACATTTCATGAAGAAGTATCAAAATTCAATTATAATTTGTATTGTAAAAATGAATTCTATTACAAAACTTGTATAGAAACCATTCCATTATCTATTTTAGATACTGCTCTTTCTCAAAATTTAAATTTTGACGAATATAAAAAAACAATAAGTGATAGATTTTCTGATTTAGGTCAATTTAGAGATGGGTTTTGGATATCTACAACTGCAAGATTTTATTATATAGGTATGTTGATGAAACTTTTTTCTTTAAAAGATGTTTTTCATATAGAAAATGATGTAATGTTATATGAAACTATTGACGATTTATATAATTATATTTTAGACACCTTGCCGTCTAACGACGTCTTCGTTAAAGGTACTACTTTACAGCAAAATAAATTAGATAAAATAAAAAAAATATGTATGGTAGAAGATTCAGAGAATAGAGTTATTCCATCTATTTTGTTTTTCCCTAATACTAATAGTATTGATGAATTGACACAATTTATAACTACTACAATAAAATCAAGCCCTGTATTTATTAACGATATGAATATTTTAGGAACTTTTCCAAATAAATATTGTTTACCTATATTTCCAGAATCTAAAAAATCAATAGTATTTGACGGTGCTGCTATTGGACAATATTTGGGAGGTGTAGATTATAAAAATTTACCAAATGGAAATACTGACATTGTAAAATACAACAATCCTTCTAGAGGATTTATAAATGAAACTGCTGAAATAAATTGTAAAGATTATACTTTTTTAAAAACACGTATACTATTAGATTTTTTGAATATTTCTATTAAAGTAAATACAATACAAGGTACTACTTTACATCAAATTGCAAATTTACATATTCATAGTAAACAACTATATCAATTTTCAAGTGTTTTTGATATAAATTACAATGATATTATTACTGGTGATCGTATTACAAGTTTATGTGATTTTGTATTAACAACACCTATAAGTTATAAATTTCACAAAAATTTAGATAAATTTTCAAAAGAAATTATTATAATAAAGGATTTTAACAATGTTAAAATGAATTTATTAAATACTTATTTTTCTGATCATTGTAAAAAAAATAAAACAAATGTTGTCAAAATATTTTTATATACTCATATAGTTCAACAATTTATTCATTCTATTTTGCCTTTTTTAAATAATCAATTTAAATATGTACTTTATATTCATAATTCTGATCACTCATTTACAGTAGATTATAAAAAATTAGTAGATTCTAATATTATTGAAAAAATTTATACACAAAATGTAGATTTAAGTATAGATACAGATAAAATAACATTATTACCTATTGGTATAGCAAATTCTATGTGGAAACATGGAAATGTATTAGAATTATATAGTATAATGTCACGTGTATATAAAATAAATAAAGTTGATAGTATTTATGTAAATATAAATACAAATACTTATCCTTATAGAAAAAGTATTTTAGATAAAATAATAGAAAAAGATAGTTTTACATTATCTTCACCGAAACCTTATAAAGAATATTTAATGGAATTATCAAAGTATCATTTCTGTTTATGCGTACGCGGAAATGGAATAGATACACATAGATTTTGGGAAAGTTTATATTTAGGAGTAATCCCTGTTATTATAAATAATAAAACAACACAATGTACTAATTTTATAAGATACTTGAATAAATTAAACATTCCATTTTACGAAATAAAAATTGACAATTTAGATACAGTATTTACAAAATATACAAGTGAATATTTTAATGAATCATTATATAAAAATATTATAAAAAAGACTGGTGAAAGTATTTTTAATATAGATTCTTTAAAATTACAATATTATAAATATAAAAAAGACACTATCTAAAATCTAAAATCTAAAATCTAAAATCTAAAATCTAAAATCTAAAATCTAAAATCTAAAATCTAAAATCTAAAATCTAAAATCTAAAATCTAAAATCTAAAATCTAAAAAAATTATAATACAATTGTATATTTATATTATAATTAAAAAATATTACAGAGAGAATAGATTGATCGTTAGAAAGTGATATTAAAAATATTATTAAAATCTAATAGTTAGATTATTTGCAATCTAAAATGGAATCTGGTTTTGGTCAAAATTTAGAAGGTTTTCTTATAAAAGGAAATTTATCATTGGCTCCATCAGCAAATCCTTTATTGCAAGGAGATGGATCTATTGAAGGTTCTGGTACTTTATATATAGATACAATTAACGAATATAATTCAACAAATGGAGTTACAATACAAGATGTTTCTTTTAAAAATGGTAAAATACTAATACCATACGATTTACAAAGTGAAAATATTACTTCTGCAAGTGTAGTAATAAATGGGGGGATTTCTATAAATCATACACAAAATTCAAAAAGTATTACATCAGGTGGTGGATTAACGGTAGCTGGTGGTGTAAGTATTGGAAAGGATTTATATATAGGTGGAATACTGGATGTTAATGGAAATAAAATTAAAAACGTCGCCACTCCTGAAAATGGAACTGACGGTGTAAATAAAGATTATGTAGATTTAGTTGCTAATAAAGTTGGAGGTAATTTTACAACTGGGCAGATTATTATAGCAGATTCAAATGGAGATGCTATTAGAGGTTACGATTTCCTTACAACAGATACAAATACATTAAATCTTTCATTACCTTTTATTATATCAAATCCTTCACCTACTGCTTTTGTGTGTTATGGTGGTGTATCTATAGATAAAAATGTTTTTATTGGAGATGGATTAGATGTTAATGACAAGCGTATAATTAACGTGGCGCTTCCTATTTTAGGAACTGATGCTGTAAATAAAGATTATATAAATAATTTATTTGAAAATTTTACAACTGGTAATGTTATTGGAAATTTTACTTCAGGTCAAATAATTGTTGCAGATACATCTGGTAATTCTATAAAAGGATTTAATAATTTAACATTTAGTAGTATAGATGGTACGATTGGTAGTTTAATATTAGATAATTATACAAATATAGTTATTAATAATACATCAAATTCTCTTGGTTTAGGTACAGGTGGTAGTTTTACTACTTTAGGAGGTGCAAGTTTTGATAAAGATGTTTATATAGGAGGAATTTTAGATGTAAATTTACAAAATATTAAAAATGTGGCAGGCCCTATTAATAATTATGATGCTGTTAATAAAGAATATGTAGATACTTTATTTGAAGATTGTTGTAGTGGTGGTGGTGGTGGTGGTGGTGGTGGTGGTGGTATTTCTACAAATATTTTTAATTTAACAAATAGTGTATTAGTTCCTCAGGATATACCTATTTTTTACTATCCTGAATCAATTCTTGCTTTTACTGCTAGTGTATATGTCCAATATAATAATGAAATTGCCGCATTATATACTATTCGTGGAGTGCATTGTAATAATTCATGGAGTATTACTAGTAGTTATATAGGAAATCCAGTTGGTGTAAAATTTTTTATAAGAAATAATTCTGGTCAAGGACTTTTACAATATACTAATACAAATACGACAGGTTTTGCATCTATTAGATTTTCAACTACTTCAAATATAGATAATTCATCTAGTAGTAGTCAATTGAATATAAATATATCTAGTGAAATTTTATCTTTTACAAATATACCAGTTTTATCATATTCAAATAGTATAATAGATTCATTTAAATTGATTATATTTGTATCTAGTGAAATTGATAATCAATGCGGTATGTTTTTTATCAATTCTGTATACACAGATAATACATGGGAATTTAATATTTATAATATTAGTGGCGGTGTTATTAGTGGTGGTATTAGTGGGATTGATTTTAACGTAAGTAATACTGGTGTAATACAATACAAGAATAGTAATACGTCAAATGATTATACTATTAGAGTAATACAAAATACATTTTTGGTGTCACAATCAAGAATTACATTAGATAAAAATACTCTTATTAATACAAATATTAATAGTATAGATTTATCATTTGAGAACATTACTAATTTTCAGTTGTCATTAATAGCGTCTGATACTATTTTAAACAAGTCTGCACTTTATGAAATATCTGGTATTTTATCAGGTACAGTTTGGAAATTAAATTCGAGATATATTGGAGATGATTTACATATTAAATTTTTCATTAATACAATAAGTGGTAATACAGGAGTTTTGCAATATACAAATCAAAATTCAAATAATGTCGATATTAGATTTATAAAAAATATTCAAAATTTATTTGAACCATTAGGTGTAACATTAGGAGGAACTGGCAATTCTAGATTTACACCATATTCTATATTAAGAGGAAATGGTACAAATCCAATTATTGGTACTGATGACTTTATTTATAAAGATTATCGTTTAACATTAGGATCAACTTCATCTATTCTTTTAACAAATACAGAAACAGCTACAAGTATATCAAATGGTGGTACATTAACTTCATATGGAGGTGCTTCTTTTGAAAAAGATGTTTTTATTGGTGGTGAATTGGATGTAAATTTAAAAAATATAAGAAATGTTGCTGATCCAATTTTAAATTACGATGCTGTAAACAAGGAATATGTAGACACAGCAATTAACAATTTAGACTTGAATAACAATAATAATGCAATAGAACAGACATTTACACTAAATAATAATATAGCAATTCCTACAGATATACCAAACTTTCAATTTCCAGATTCAATAAAAGCTTTTATCTCGAATATATATGTAGAATCTGGTAACATTTCTGCATTATATACTATTAGAGGTGTTAATTCTAATACAAAATGGATTTTAAACTCTTCTTTGATAGGATCTAAATGTGGTGTTGAATTTTTCATAAGAAAGAATAATAATATTGGATATATTCAGTATATAAATAGAAATAATTCTGGAGTTACTTCTATAAAATATACTGTTAGTACTCAAGTATATACTGATAAAACTGATAATCAAATTCATTATACACTATCTTCTAATATAAATACACCATCTGACATTCCTATCTTTACATTTTCAAATATTGTTTTACATTCTGTAAAATTATTTATTTATATTTCAAGTGAAATAGATAACCGTTATGGACTAATTTTAGCAAATTGTGTTTTGAAAAATAACAGTTGGGTTATGAATACTTACAATATAGGTGATATTGATGGTATTAAATTTAGTATTAGATCTGATATTTCAAGTAGTACTATACAGTATACAAATAGTTATAATAGCAATGATTATACAATACGTGTAACGAATATAGATATATTAAATAATCAAGTTCCTTTAGTTTTATTAGCAAATACAGTATTACCTACTAATATAGATACATCTTTATTACATATCCCAATAGATTCTTATTACTTTCAAGTATCTATTTTTGTAAATTTACCAGATATTTCTAAATCTGCATTGTATGAAATACAAGGTGTTGTTTCTAATAATGAATGGAATATTAATTCAAGATATATTGGTGATTATACCGGTATAAGATTTTATATAACTACAATTAATTCTATAGGTTATGTAACATATACAAATATTAATGGAGTTGATGCTTATATTCGTTTTGTAAAAGATGTTCCAATATCTTCATTAAGACCATTAGATGTTAGTAAAGGTGGTACAGGAAGTACATACTTGAATCCTTATACTATTTTAAGAGGAAATGGTTTTAATCCAATAATAGGGACAACAGACTTAATTTATCAAAATAATAGTTTAATAGTAGGAAATAATTCAAGTATAGTTATAACTAATTCTAGTTCTACAACAAACTTAACAACTGGATCAACATTTGTTGCATATGGTGGTGTCAGTATTAATAAAGAATTGTTTATAGGAAAACAACTAGTTGTTAAAGATGTAGATATTACACCAAACAGAGAAGATATTGGTGCAGAACGTGTTTTTAACTCTGGAAATAATATATTATCACCACATGATATTACTGGTTTTTATTTTACAGAGTCTATTACAAAATCATTTTCAGCTGTTGCTTGTGTGAATATAGTAACAACATCTGATGAATTCGATGCTTTATATGAAATTAAAGGATTACGTAAACGGAATGGGTGGATAATTGATTATACTTATATAGGAGATAATGTAGGCATGAATTTTTATATAAAACAAAATGGACAAATTCAATATACAAGTTTAAATAATCCTGATTGGTTATCTTCTACTATTAAATTTAGAGCATTAACAACATCCAAATAAGCTTTTTATAAAAAAGCTTTACCAAAAAATAATAAAAAAGCTTTACCAAAAATAATAAAAAAGCTTTACCAAAAATAATAAAAAAACTTTCCAAAAATAATAAAACTTTTTTTTAAATATCAAATAAAATTATTTAGGAGTAAAATGTTAAGCGTAGCTTTGTTTTTTGGTTACTTTTTTTAAAAAAAGTAGTTTAAAAATATATTATATTATTATAATAATTATGTCTGATTATTATAATGTATTGGGCGTATCAAGAAATGCATCTGACGATGAACTGAAAAGGGCTTATAAAAAATTAGCATTAAAAACTCACCCTGATAAAAACGGAGGGGATGATACTGAATTTAAAAAGATTAATATAGCTTATGAAACACTTTCGGATCCTCAAAAAAAGAATGCTTACGATAATCCACATGAGAATATATTTGATCATGGAAATAGTAATCCATTTAACCATCCTTTTTTTAATTTTCATAAAAATTCACAAAATACAAATACAAAAATGAATGATCATCATTATATTTGTAAAATATCTTTAAAAGAAGCTTTTTTTGGAACAACTAAAAAACTAAGAGTTAATAGAAATCGTATTTGTAAATCTTGTGTTAAAAGTTGTAATATTTGTAATGGATCTGGAAAATTAACACAACAAATTCAAATGGGCCCATTTACACAAATTTTAGATAGAGGATGTAATACATGTAATGCAACTGGTAAAGTAAAAAATGATGGAAACATACATTGTACTAAATGTTCATTGACTGGAACTATAAATGAAGAACGTATTTTTGAAATTGTATTAAAACCTGGTGTAGAAACTGGTAAAGTAATAGTTTTTGAAGAATGGGGTGAACAAGCTTCAAAAGATAATCAAATTTCTGGTTCTTTTATTGTTACAATTAAAATAGAAGAAGATCCTATTTTTAAAAGAAGAAATTTACATTTACGTTATACTATAAATATAACATTAAAAGAATCTATTATAGGAAAAGCTTTAACAATCCCACATTTTTCAGGAAATCTTGATATAAATACTAAAGGTTTTGGTATAATAAATCCAGAAAAGGAATATATTATTTATAATAAAGGTATGTGTGATGAAAATAATTCAGATAAAAAAAATGGAGATTTATATTTAATATTTAAAATAATATATCCAGAAAAAACTCTTACAGATGAAGATATTGAAATAATGAAGAAAATACCCTTTTAGTTATATTATAATTCTTAAAAATAAGGTACCTTACCGATGGTTCGCCATCGGTTTGGCAAGGTACTTTTTTTTTAAAATTTACATTTTTTTGCATACTTTTTTTTTAAAAAAGTATAGTATATGGATACTTACGTTATTATAATATTTATAATATTATTGTTAATTTCTTTTGTATTACAAAAAAATAACAAAAGGTTTATTATTTATAGTATTACTGGATTAAAAAGATATTTTGATAAGGAATTAAATATACATTCTTATAATCAAAAAAAAGATTTATATAATATAAATACAAATTTACATAATATGAATATAAATTTACATAATAAATTAAATAATTACGCAACAAAGAATGATCTAGAATTTTATACTGATGATTTGAAAAATGATATTAAAAAAGATCTTAAATCTTATGCTTTTAAAGAAGATCTTAAATCTTATGTTTCTAAAAGGGATTTTATAAATTATGCATTTTCAAATAAAAAAGAAAAAGAAAAAGAAAAAGAAAAAGTAAAAGAAAAAGAAAAAGTAAAAGAACTAGAAGATACGCCACAAAAACTAAAAGCTTTAACAAGTAAAAACGCAAATGATGAAAAATATAAACTTTTATCAAAAATTGTTGATACTATCATAGAAGATTCCAAATCAAAAGATAAATCTGATTCAATAAATAAATTATATGATAGTTATAAACCTAATTGGTACAAGTAATATACCTTGCTGTCTAACGACTCTTCGTTAAATGTTAGTTGTATTAGTTGTATTAGTTGTATTAGTTGTATTAGTTGTATTAGTTGTATTAGTCGTTTCATTCACTATTTTATTTAAAATCAATGAAAATTTAGTTATTAAATCATTTAAATATTCAATAGTATATTCTTTATCGTACATGTCTTCATTCAACATATTTTGATTTATAAAACTTTCCAATATATCATTTTTTATTTTTGATTTATTTAATAATTCTTTTGCTGTAATTCCAAGAGAAAATATATCATTATAATATGTTAAATTGCATTTTTGTTTAGTAATATACAATACATTTTCTGGGTGATAATACACTGATCCAGATGTTGTACATAAATCGCTATCATTACATAAACAACTCTCTCCATAATCAATATATGATAAATCTATAATACCATTTTTATCATATTGAACAAGTATATTTCCTGGTTTTACGTCATTGTGAGCAATATTTAAAGAATGTATTATTTTTAACTTGGTTAGTAATATAAGTATATAAGTAGCAATTTGTTTAGTTGTAAAAGTATATTCTTCTATATATTTTTGTAAAGACATTGTATCATTTTTAAATTGAGTTACTATATAAATATTTTCATCATCTCTAAATGCTTCTATAAAACAAAGATCAGATAAATTCGTTTCCTTGCAATTATTTTCTTGTACTTCTTTAAGTGATAAAATTTCATTTATTAATTTAGTATATACTTCTTTTTTAATACTAGAATTATCATAAGATGTATCGTTATTTCTTTTATAAGAAATAGCTTTTACAATATACATTTTATCAGTTGAACTATTTTTTTTATAATAAAATCCAACAACACCATACATTCCAGATGCTAATTTTTTTTCTATTTTCATATATTTATCATATACATCGCCTTCTGGTGCTAAATTTTTTAATTTTTCAAATAATTTATCTGCTTGTTCTTTTTCTAGATCTTCCGAATAACGTCTCGTTTTAAAGCTAGATAAATCGAGAGATGGTTTAAACTTTTTTTTAAAATCAATAGTTGTATCTAACTCGTATTTTGGTTTATCAGGTATTGGTTTTAAATCAAGTTTTAATTTTATAGGAGCACGTTTTAATTTAGAAGATGATAATCTACGTTCCATTTTAGGAGACAATTTAGGAGACGATAATGAACGTTCTAATTTAGGAGATATTCTAGGATATGACGGATTACGTTGTAATGTAGGACTTTTTCTAGAATATGATAATGTAGGGCTCAAATCAATACCTTTAACGAAGATGTCGTTAGACGACAAGGTATCTGATATTGGTATATCTAATTTTAAAAGATCACCTTTTTTCATAATATAATATAATATAATATAATATAATATAATATTTTTTTAATTAAAATATTTTAATAAAAAATATTTTAATTGT
>Ga0209353_10000153_pt1 | contig 41060 bp, 28 predicted proteins | sample LauGreSpBDMM15SD_2_FD_187561 | JGI IMG/M metagenome (GOLD analysis project Ga0209353, IMG submission 187561) | Freshwater lake microbial communities from Lake Michigan, USA - Sp13.BD.MM15.SD (SPAdes) (version 2) | ecosystem: Environmental > Aquatic > Freshwater > Lake | place: Lake Michigan... | reverse complement strand
GGTGATTTACCATTCTAATTTATAAAAGGGTAGGTACAAGTATATACAAAGTGCCTACCCTTTGTTATTTTTAAACAACAAACAATTTAAATCATAGACATTTATGGCAATAAAGAAAAAAGAATTTTCACTAGATGCAATCAAAGACAAATATTCCACAAAAACAAAATATAAAGAAACAGACTTTTATGAAGTCGGTGAAGCTTTCCATAATAGTTGCGGTATACCTGGTCCTGCTTTGGGTAACATCAACATGTTTTTGGGTCACTCAAACTCTTCGAAAACGACCGCGCTTGTCAAAGCCGCTGTGTCTGTACAGAAGAAGGGGCATTTGCCTGTTTTTGTTATCACCGAGAAAAAATGGAGTTGGGACCACGCAGTAGAACTTGGTCTTGAAGCTAAGATGGTTGATGGTGAATGGGACGGTCAGTTTATTTTTAATGATAATTTTGACTACATAGAACAAGTAACAGATTACATCAACGAACTATTAGACGAACAAGAAAAAGGTAACATTCCTTATTCTCTTTGTTTCCTTTGGGATTCAGTTGGTTCAGTTCCTTGTAAGATGACATTTGACGGTAAAGGTGGTAAACAACATAACGCATCTGTATTAGCGGATAAGATTGGTATGGGTATCCAAGCTCGTATTACCAAATCTCGTAAAGAAGATTGTCCATACACAAACACAATGGTGGTAGTAAATCAACCTTGGGTTGAATTACCTGACAATCCATTTGGACAACCAACAATTAAGGCAAAAGGTGGTGAGGCTCTTTGGTTAGCATCGGCTCTTGTATTTTTGTTTGGTAATCAAAAGAACGCTGGTATCAATCACATTACGGCAACTAAAAACGGTAGAACGGTATCTTATGCCATCAGAACTAAAATATCTGTCCTAAAGAACCATATCAATGGATTAGGATATAAGGATGGTAAGATTATTGCAACCGCACAAGGTTATATTGCTGACGATAAAGATGCTCTTGAAATATACAAAAAAGAGTATTCACAATATTGGAACGCAATACTTACAGGAACAGGTGAAATAACTCTTGATGAGACTGAAGAAACTTTTACAAACGAACCATTTTAATTTAGTTCGTGAAAAAAACACTACTTGTTGACGGAAATAATCTGATGAAAATTGGGTTTCATGGTGTGAAGGATTATTTCCACAATGGAGAACACATTGGAGCGTTGTATCATTTTATGAATACTTTACGTAAATTCATTAACGAACAAAACTTTGACAAGGTAGTGGTACTATGGGATGGTGAAGATTCCACGAGTTTACGTGGAATTCTTTACCCCAAATACAAACAAAACCGACGATTGGTTATGGAGGACGCTATCTTTATGTCCTACCTAAAACAAAAAAATCGTATCAAACAGTATTTGGAAGAAGTCTATATTAGACAATTAGAGATTAGCGGAAGAGAAGCCGATGATTTAATTGCGTATTATTGCCAAGTATCTGAAAATGAGAACAAATTAATTTTTTCATCAGACAGAGACTTAACACAACTTATTTCCGAAAAGGTGTCAGTATACTCACCATCAGTTAAAGATACGTTTAAACACGGGGATAAGATTAAATTTGATGACTTTGAGTTCCCACACTATAACGTGAAGACATTAAAGATATTAACTGGTGATAAATCAGATAACATTGAAGGTATATCTCTTTTGGGTGAAAAAACTTTAGTTAAATTTTTTCCTGAGATACTTGAAAAAGAAGTTTCTTATAACGATATTTTAACAAGAGCGGAAGATTTGTTAAAAGAACAAAAAGACAATCAAACTTTAAAAAACCTTTTAACGGGTAAAACAAAATCAGGTATCTTTGAAAAAGAATTTTTCCAAGTAAACGAACAAATTGTTGATTTAGATAATCCTTTATTGACGGATGAAGATAAAGAAGAAATACTATCAATTGTTACAGAAAAATTAGATATTGAAGGTAGAAGTTACAAGAACTTAATTAAATATATGGTTGAGGACGGGTTGTTCAAATACCTACCAAAAGGGGATGATGCATGGACATACTTCATCCAACCATTTATGAAGTTAACAAGAAAAGAAAAAACAAAAACAAACAAAAAATAAATTATGAAAGAACAAGACATTACCAAACTGGAATTCTTGATGACGGTAAACAACAATTTTATCGTACAACGTTTTTTTAACGTTAAGGGGTATAACCCAAAGGCTCACAACTCAGCCGAGTTGATTGACATTATGGATGTTTTCATCTCAGATTTGAAACAAAATTTCAAAATGAAAACAGTAAACTACATGTTGGACAATCAATATCAGATTAGTGAAGACCCTGAGGTATTGAACACATCATTCACTGATGGACCTGAGTCGTTTAACATCTATATCAAAAATGGTGATACAACAATGTGTCATTATACGTTTGATGCTAAACTTTATCCACCAAAGATAAGATACACCGTAGACATACGTCCGTTCCTAAAAGGTATCCTTTTTGGTCTAACTGACATATTGTCTGCAAGAAATTTAACACACGAATACATGGGATATGAGTTAGCTCGTTGATATTTATTCAAATAACAAACATAATATGGCTGACAAAAATTTTGACTATTTGGGAGAGACCTTCCAATTACAACTTCTTAACCAAATAATACTTGATAAGGATTTTTCACACTCAATTATTGAGGTGATTGAATCTACTTATTTTGAAAACAAATACTTTAGATTATTTGTTCAGATGGTTAAAGAATACTATTCAAAGTTTGAACACAGTCCTAGTTTTGAGACAATTCAACAAAAAGCTAAGAGTGAAATTAGTCAGGAGTTATTATTAAAGATAACTCTTGACACTATTTCTGATATACAAAACGTTACCGAAGAGGGTACTCAGTTTGTTCAGGAAAAGGCATTGAAGTTTTGTAAACAACAAGAACTTCAAAAAGTCATGGATAAGGCTAAGAAAATCATTGACCACGGTGAGTTTGAAAACTACGACACCTTGGAAGAAATGGTTAGAGGAGCGTTACAGGTTGGAAACGTGGATAGAGGAACGGGAGATGTGTTTCAAGACTTAGATGAGGTATTGGCGGATGATTATAGACACCCAATTCCTATGGGAATACCGGGTCTTGATAATCTTTTAAAAGGTGGTTTGGCAAAAGGAGAAATTGGTGTTATATTAGCACCCACAGGTGTTGGTAAATCAACATTAACCACAAAGATTGCTAATCACGCTTTTAATTTAGGGTTTAATGTTTTACAGATTTTCTTTGAGGATAACTATAAAATCATTCAGAGAAAACATTTTACGTGTTGGACGGGTATATCACCTGATGAACTTAGTAATAATAAAGAAAAGGTTATGGCAAAAATCGCTGAGATTAAGGAAACGATGCCAAACAAGTTAATTATGAAAAAGTTACCTTCAGACACATTAACAATGAATCAGATTAAGAATCAGATTAGAAAGTTGATTGCTGACGGGACAAAGATTGATGTGGTTATTTTAGATTATATTGATTGTGTATCACCTGAAAAGATGATGGATGATGAATGGAAATCTGAGGGTTCAGTTATGAGAGCATTTGAATCTATGTGTCATGAATTGGATATTGCAGGTTGGACGGCAACACAGGGTAATAGAAGTTCTATTTCATCTGATGTGGTAACAACTGACCAAATGGGTGGTTCAATTAAGAAAGCTCAGGTAGGACACGTTATCATTACGGTAGCAAAATCATTACAACAAAAAGAATTAAATCTTGCAACTATTGCTATTACGAAGTCAAGAATTGGTAAAGACGGGGTAGTATTTGAAAACTGTAAGTTTAATAACGAAATGTTAGAAATTGATACAGAAAGTACTACAACATTCTTAGGACTTGAAGAACAGAAGGAAGAAAGAAATAGAAGTAGAATTAAAGAAATTATGGAGAAAAGAAAACAAACAACAGTATAATTATTAAAATAGAATAAGTTAAAATATGGAAAAATTATTAGAAGAGAATCCAAACCGATTTGTGATATTCCCAATCAAGTACAACGATATTTGGGAATATTATAAGATGCATCAAGCGGCGTTTTGGACGGCAGAAGAAATTGATTTAAGCGGTGACCTAAGAGATTGGGAAAATTTATCAGAGAATGAACAGTATTTTGTAAAAAATATTTTATCGTTTTTTGCAGCATCAGATGGTATCGTAAATGAAAACTTAGCAGAGAATTTCTATAGGGAAGTACAATACCCTGAGGCAAAATTCTTCTATGGTATTCAGTTGGCTATGGAGAATATTCATAGTCTAATGTATTCTCTTCTTATTGATACTTACGTGTCAAATGAAGATGAAAAGAACAAATGTTTTACAGCATTAGATAACCTACCAGCGGTTCAAAAGAAAGCTAAATGGGCTTTGGATTGGATTGATAACGCATCGTTCCAAGAAAGATTGGTTGCGTTTGCGGCAGTTGAGGGTATCTTCTTTTCAGGTTCATTCTGTTCTATCTTTTGGTTGAAATCAAGAGGTATCATGCAAGGATTGTGTAATGCTAACGCTTTAATTTTCAAAGACGAAAACCTACACTGTGACTTCGCAATCCATTTATTGAACAATCACATTGAAAACAAACCGAGTGAGAAAAGAATTAAAGAAATTCTATTATCGGCATTAGAGATTGAAAAAGAGTTTATTACTGAATCACTACCAGTTTCACTTATCGGTATGAATTCAAATTTGATGAAACAATATCTTGAGTTTGTTGTTGATGGATTATTAGTAAAGTTTGGATGTAAAAAACAATTTAATGTTGAGCAACCGTTCAAATTCATGGAACAAATCGCAGTTGAAACAAAGGGTAATTTCTTTGAGTCACGTACCGTTGAGTATCAAAAGGCCAAGTTAAATGAGACCATCTCCTTTACTGACGATTTTTAATTTACTATCTTTTTAAACTATGATGTCACTTAAAATTAAAAAAAGAGGTGGAGATGATTCGTCATTTAATCCACAGAAAATTTATAACCGTATTAAAAGAGCTTCAAAGGGGTTGAGTGTCAACTCCGATGAAATCTTTATCAAGGTTATCACTTCAGTACCGACTGAAGGTATTATTACAACGAAAGAATTAGATAAGTTAATCTATGAAATTGCTGCGGCATTTACAGGTAGTCATCACGATTACTCAAGATTAGCTTCATCAGTTGCTATTTCATCTTACCATAAGGAAACTGACCCAAGTTTTTCAAATACTATGAATTTGTTAAATAGTGAAGGTATCATTAATGAAAAATTAATGAAAATTATTGAGTCATACGGACCGTCTAAAATTGATGAGATTATTAATCACGATAATGATTATAATTTTGATTATTTTGCTTGGAGGTCACTTGCTGAAATGTATCTTTTAAAGTTGTCAGGAGGTAAAGTGGTTGAACGTCCACAACACATGTATATGAGAGTCGCTCTTTGGGTAACTAATACATTTGAGGAAGCGGTTGAGTATTACCACGCATTATCAACACAAAGAATATCACCGGCAACACCAATTATGATTAACGCTGGTACCAAAGTTCCACAACTTGCTTCTTGTGTTCTTCATTACAATGATTCGGATTCAAGAGAAGGTTTGTTAAACACCATGAGAGATATCTCAACTTACTCATCTGATGCTGCGGGTATCGGACTATCAATGTCTAACATTCGTAGTAAGGAGAGTCGTATTTCATCTTCAGGTGGATATGCTGGTGGACTTTTAAAGTATTTAAAGATTGTTAATGAGTCACTCCGTTTCTTTAACCAACAAGGACGTAGACCTGGTTCTGCAGCAATTTACTTGGAACCTTGGCATAAAGATATCTTTGACCTATTGGAGATTAAAAAGAACACCGGTGCTGAGGAATTAAGAGCTCGTGATTTATTTACAGCGCTTTGGATACCTGATAATTTTATGAACGCAGTTAAGAACAACGAAGATTGGTATTTGTTCTGTCCTAACGATATAATTAAGGCGGGTATCAAACCATTACAAGAAAGTTACGGTGATGAATACGAAGAAAATTATAAATTAGCTGTAAGTATGGGTCTTGGTAAGAAAGTTAAGGCTCAGGAGATTTGGAATAAGATTATTGAATCACAAGTTGAAACGGGTGTTCCATATCTATGTTCTAAAGATAGTGCTAACAGAAAGACAAACCATCAGAACATTGGTGTTATCAAACAATCAAATCTTTGTAATGAGATTTACCAGTATACTGACGAGAAAACTACAGCAATCTGTACTCTTTCATCTATGGTGTTAAAGAACTATGTAAAAGATGGTGAGTTTGATTTTAAAGGGTTGTATGATGAAACCCGTAAGGTTGTTAGAGCATTAAATAAAGTAGTTAACATTAATAGTTATTCAACTGAAAAAGGTCATAAGGGTGGATTAGACCAAAGAGCAATTGCTATTGGAACTCAAGGACTTGCGGACGTATTCTATTTGATGGATTACATCTTCACATCTGAGGAAGCTCGTAAGTTGAACAAAGAAATCTTTGAAACAATTTATTTTGCAGCAATTACTGAAAGTAACAGATTGTGTATAAATGACGAGTATCAACCATATTTTCACTTTGAAGGGTCGCCAATGTCAAAAGGAGTATTCCAATTTGATATGTGGGGATTTAACGAAGATGAGTTATCAGGAAGATGGTCTTGGTCAACTCTAAAAGAGAGTGTTAGTAAGTATGGTGTTTGTAATTCATTATTTACGGCTCAAATGCCTGTAGCATCTTCCGCTAAGATTACAGGTTCATATGAAATGACTGAACCCGCTCACTCAGCAATCTTTAACAGACGTGTAGTTGGTGGAGAGATTATGATTGTTAACAAGTATTTGATTAGTGATTTTGAAAAGATTGGAATTTGGTCTGAAGACTTAAAGAATGAAATTATCATGAACGAAGGTTCAATTCAAAATATTAATTTCAATAACTACCTTGACCAAGAAGATAAGAGATACAACTTCAAAGTTAAAAGAACAGAACACTTAATTAAGAAATATAAAACAATTTGGGAGATTTCACAAAGAGAATTGATTGAGATGGCAGCTGATAGAGCACCATTTATTGACCAATCACAATCAATGAATATCTACATGTCAAACCCAACATTGTCAAAGATTTCATCTTCACATTTCTACGGATGGGAAAAAGGGTTGAAGACACTTTGTTATTACGTTAGAACAAGAGCTATCTCAACAGGAGCAAAACACTTGGCAATGGACGTATCAAAAATTAACAAACCAAAAGCAACTCCTGAACCACCAAAGGTTGATTACAGTTATATGAATCTACCTGACAAACCTGAAAACAGTGAATTTGATTGTTTTGGATGTTCTTCTTAAAAAAAATCCGATGTGTTATCCCGAGCTAGGTCGGGATTTTTAATTTCATACTATTTATGAAATATGGGTAATGGTGTAACATACGGTATTAATTTTCCTTTTGGTGATTCCTTAACTGGGAAATATCTTAACTTATCTGAAACTCCTAGTGATGAGATTAAAAATAATTTAATACATTTATTATTAACTCGAAAAGGTAGTAGATATTTTTTACCTGATTTTGGTACAAGATTGTATGAATATATTTTTGAACCATTAGACGGACCAACATTTAATGATATTGAAACTGAAATAAAAGATTCTGTCGAGACATATATACCTAACTTATTAGTAACATCAATAAGTGTTACCGCTCTATCATCTGAAGAAGCGGGTGCGTATGTTACTACAGAAGGAAATGTTGTTAACACACAATTAACTATATCAGGATTGGCAACTAAAGAATATACTGCTAAAGTAAGAATTGACTATCAAATAACAAATGATGTCTTTAACTCAAGTAGTTTTGTAATAATTAATATATAAAATGGCAAACAAACAAATATCATACACGACAAGGGACTTTCAAAATATAAGACAAGAGTTAGTAAATTTTGTTAAAGCGTATTACCCTGAGTTAGTTCAAAATGTTAATGACGCTGCGGTTTTCTCAGTGTTTTTAGACCTTAACGCTGCAGTTACAGATAATTTACATTATCATATTGATAGAGGTATTCAAGAAACTGTATTACAATACGCTCAACAGAGTTCGTCAATATATAACATTGCAAGAACATATGGACTTAAAATTCCTGGTCAAAGACCGTCAGTTGCTTTAGTCGATTTCTCAATTGTAGTTCCTGCTGATGGGGCTCAAGAAAATATTAAATATTGTGGAATATTAAGACGAGGTTCACAAGTATATGGAGCAGGACAAGTTTTTGAAACTGCTGGTGACATAGATTTCTCAAAGGAAACAAATAGTGAAGGTTTTAGAAATAGAACTAAAACACCTATTCAAAATGTGAACGGGATAACAATAAACTATAGAATTACTAAAAGAGAACCAGTAGTTAATGGTATTACTAAAGTTTTTAGAAAGACTATTACTACCTCTGAGTCAAGACCATTTTTAGAATTGTTTTTACCTGAGAAAAATGTTTTAGGGGTTACAAGTGTTTTATTAAAAGATGGACTAAACTACAATAATGTTCCGTCTGTTGAAGAATTTTTAGGTCTAAACAATAGATGGTATGAGGTTGATGCGTTGGCACAAGATAGGATATTTGTTGAAGACCCAACAGGTTCACAGAGTGCCGCTGGGAAAAAAGTTGGTAAGTATCTTCAAACGAGTGATAAGTTTATAACTGAATATACACCACAAGGATTTTTAAAAATAACATTTGGTGGTGGAAGTCAATCAACGGATGAACTATTAAGAGAGTTCGCTATAAATGGAACGCCCTTGGATTTATCTAAATATTCAAATAATTTATCATTAGGTTCAACAATTAATCCAAATACGACATTGTTTGTTCAATATAGAATTGGTGGTGGATTGGGTACTAATTTAGGTACAAGTGTTATTAACCAGATAGGTACTATAAATTTTGCAGTTAATGGACCGAATCCATCAATCAATAGTTCAGTTATTAATAGTATGTCTTGTACAAATGTTACTGCGGCTATTGGTGGGGCTAACGTTCCAACTGTTGAAGAAGTTAGAAACTTAATTGGATTTAACTTTTCTTCTCAAAACAGGGCGGTAACAATTAATGATTATAATGCGGTTTTAAGAAAAATGCCATCACAGTTTGGGGCACCGGCAAAAGTTGCTATAACTGAAGAAGATAATAAAATTAAAGTTAAGATGTTATCTTTTGACGATGAAGGTAAATTAAGTTCAAATATATCAAGTAGTTTAAAAACAAATATCTCAAATTATCTATCAAATTATCGAATGATTAATGATTATATTTCTGTTGAAAGTGCTGAGGTTATTGATTTAAAACTTGAGATTAGTGTGGTATTAGATTCAACACAAAATCAAGGAAGTGTTGTTACCAATATAGTTAATACTGTCGATACCTTTTTTAGTCCTTTAAACAGGAACATGGGTGAAAATGTTTACATATCTGAATTAAAAAGATTAATACAATCATTAAATGGTATTTTATCTATCAGTGAAATAAATGTATTCAATTTAGTCGGTGGGCAGTACTCTTCAAATCAAACATCACAAGCTTATAGTGATAGTGCTACAAAACAAATTGGTTTGATTAATGAAACATTATTTGCAACACCATCACAAATTTATCAAATTAGATTTCCAAATAAGGATATTACTGTAAGTACTTTAAATTTAAGTACAGTTAACTTCTCTTAACTTTGAAACATAATTTACTATTTTGAAAATAGTAGCTAAACTATTTATTAAAAAAGTAAAATGCCGAAGTTATATAGAATACGTACCCAATTAGGTATTAATCAAAATATCCCTGTTAAGATACCTATAGTTTTAGAACAAAATTTTGATACCCTCGAAATTTTGTCTTTAGCGATTCGTCCTGACGATTTTTATATTAGAAGTTGTTCAAACTACGGAGTGGTTTGTGGTAGGGTATTCTGTAATAAAGGGTTTGGTATTCCTAACACTAGAGTTTCAATATTTATCCCAATTGAAGACATTGACACTCAAAATGATTATATCGATTCATTATACCCTTATACAAATTTTACAGATATTAATGATGATGGGTATAGATATAACTTATTACCATATACACAGTCACATACAGGACATGTTCCTGTTGGAACTTTTCCTGAAAGAGAAGATGTTTTAACCGACAACTTATTAGTTCAGGTTTATGAAAAATATTATAAATTTACAGTTAAGACCAATGAGTCAGGTGATTATATGATTTTTGGTGTTCCTACAGGACAACAAACATTATTTATGCAGGTTGACTTATCTGATATCGGAGAGTTCTCATTAACCCCACAGGATTTAATTAGAATGGGAATCGCTACTGAACAATCAGTTGACGGACCTAGATTTAGTTTTTCAACAAACTACGGTGAGTTACCTCAAATTGTTACAACACAAAAAACAGTTCAGATTGAACCATTCTTTGGTGAGTTTGAAATATGTAATTATAATATTGCTCGTGTTGACTTTGACTTAACATCGGAAAATGGTGTTAAATTAGAACCTACCGCAGTTTTTATGGGTTCTCTTATTTCTAATGACGATACACAAAGAGTAGGTAAAAAAGTTTCGTTTTTAGGACAAACAAGTGCTTGTTCAGTTAAAAGAACTGCGGGTGAAATGTGTTCTTTGACAAAGGGTCCTGGTGAAATTATTGCATTACGTCAAACAATTTATAACGATGAAAATGGTAGACCTATTTTAGAACGAGCGGTTTTAGATAATGACGGTAAAGTAATTGATGAAAATGGAGTTTGGGTTTTAGAGGTACCAATGAATTTGGATTATATCTACACCGATGAAAATGGAGAAAGAAAGATAAGTGGAAGTCCTGAAGTAGGAGTACCGACAAGAGGTAAGTATAGATTTAAAATTAAATGGCAACAACCACCTGAAATTGCGGAACCTACTAAAAGAGCATATTTTTTAGCACCTAATATTAAAGAAAGAGGGTGGACAAGTATTGATGCAGACCCTTTAGATTTACCAGCTTCAATTGCAGTAATACCTGATAATACAGGTAGTGGAGCTGGAGAAATTACCGCGCAATTACCAGTTGCTCAGGGTGAATTTTATAGAATAGGGAGAACTCAAAATGTTATTAATTTATCAATTACTGACCCTGATGGTAATCCGTACATTAGTCGAGTTTTTAGAACACCAGGTATATTTACTTTTACTTTTTTAAGAGATGATATAGCTGCTCCATTTATATTTGAATTTGAAAATATTCCTGCTGCTAAATTTATGTTGGAAGGTTCTTATGCCTTTAGTTTAGATTGGAATGATTATGCGGTACCTGAAGAAGCTATTAATTGTGAGGATACATTCTATGATATGTCGTATAATAAAGTTTATACTACAACTCAATTGATTGATAGATATCAGGGTACTCGATTTGCTTGGAATACATTAGGGATTAAAAAAATTACTGACGTTACATGCCAAGGTGATTTTAACACTTTTCCAACAAACGATGTTTTTTATAGAGTTGATTTTTTATATTTAGTAATATCATTCTTTTTACAACTTTTTAAAATCATAGGGATTGTTATTTTATTTGTCTTACATGTTTTTTCGTGGTTAATGACTACAGGATTCCCTATATTATTTAGTATAATTGAGGGTCTTTTGGCTTATCTCGCAGTCTTATTTGTACTACAAGCTATTAACGCAGCTAATTCTGTCACAGGATTTGGTGTTGGGTTAACAGGTCCTGTTGTAGTTGTAAACTACGGTCAAATTTTTGCAGCAATAGGATACACTCTCGCGGCTGCGGTTGTGGTTGGACTTGGAATTTATTTGGCAACTCTTTATGACGATTTTAGAGATGCTGGTAAAAAATTAAAAAACTTCACATTACCACTGGTTTTATACACTGATGATGGATGCGAAACCTGCAGATGTAATATATCGGGAGAAATTAGTAATGAAATTGATAGTACTATATCAGTGTCGGTACAAGTTCAGGGAGATGCTCAAACATCTTATCTAATTAACTCAACGTCAAGTCCTACATATAATGGGATTCCTCTAAATGTTACGAATAATATATCTCAGTTATTAACGGGTTCTTTAGATGGAATATTAACAAGAAGATTTCCTATAAATCCTCTAACAACAGTTAATACAACAACCTATGAGGTTCAACCATTATATCAATATTACACAACAACTGCTCTTCCACCTTCAGAATTATATAATTTATTTAATACAAAATCCAAATATTTTAATGACGTTCCTGGTTTTGGCAATGGGTTTGAAGATGGATGGAATCAAATAAAGGTTAATTGGTTTCCTGACATTAATACTTCTTTACAAGATTATCACTTTGATAATATTATGGTATTAGTTTTAGATAAAACAATTCCTACTTACAATTCAGGTGATTTAATTACGTTCCAAGATGTTACATTAAGTGGTGATTTAAACAGAACTGTAACAACAGGAACAACTATTTTCCCTTCGGCATTAGAAGTTAAATATGCTGACCCTGACGCTCCGTTAGGGGGCTCACCTGTACCTAATTTAACACAATACTATAACGTACCTATCTTATCGTCTCAAACTAGTTTTGATTCAACTACAAGTTTTGCTGCGGATGTTGAATACTTCCAAGTTATTACAGGAATGACTATTGGTCAATATGTTAATTTGGCTAATCCATCTTCTAATATGATGAGTTTTGGTGTTAGATACCTACAAAAACTTGGTAATCAAAGTTTGAGAAATATTCAGTTTGTTAGAGTAATACCTAACATAGGTGTAATCGACCAAGGGTATAATTCCTTATCAAACTATATTACGGATTATAATGATTATAATTTAGTTTTCTTATTCCGTGGTGTTGACACTCATTCACCTAGAATACCTCAAAAAGTTGATTTATCTAAAATTTTTGGATTTGCATACGACCAATTTTTTGACGACCCAACATATGTAATACAAGGTAATTTTAAAATGAATTATCCAATCACAGGTACTATTAAAACTGATAGACATGATGATGTGTTAGATAATATATCATCAAATTTATTTAGACCAAGTTACGCATTTGAATATTCACAAACTGATTTTATAGGAAATGGAACAACAAATTTACCATCTTACTATTCTTCAGTCGATAGTACAAGTTTTAACTCTGATGGTACATTGAACTGGATAGGTACAAATATTAATAATTTTTGGAATGGGTATTTATGGACTGGGTCAAATATTGTTGGACAAAATATTGTAAATGGTTTAACCGTTTCTGATGGTAGTGTTCTTTCGATAGTTTCTGATTTAAATTGTAATCAAAACTCTTCGTCATACAATGTAAATTCTATGACTAAAGTGTTCAAAACAGTTGAGACAGAACTTGTAAGTTATGGTGGGGGACCTGAAATTTTCTCTTTATTTAAACAACAAGTTGATAATAGATGTAGTACTAATAGAAATGTTTTAGGTTACCAAGGAAATGAGGTAGTTGACGGAGCTTCTTTTATGAGAAGTAACTTTTCTTATAATGGTGACACTGCTGAAAATTTTATTGGAGGGTTTTATAATATTTTTACAGATGGTTCAGGTGCTAGTATTGGTGATAGTAATATTGACCCATTCATCGGAAACCCTAAATTTTTCTCAACACAATATAATACAGGTAACACTCACAGTTTAAGTAACCGTTTAAACATTGTATTTAGGTCAGACAGGTTACCAACATCTACAACAACACAAACCTCTGGCCCAAATAGTTTTTTATTACATCAAAATTCACAATTTGCAATTTTAAAAGTTAGTGAAGAAGGACAAGTATCTAATCCTATTATTGTTGATACTAGCCCCCAATCAAATAATGAGTCATCACAAATTATTACACCATCGATATATGCTAGTCTCCTTAATAGTGTTAGTGATTGTAGGGCGGCAGTACCATTATCATGTTATGCTGTAGATTCTAATGGTATACCATATATAATACCTAATTGTGCATCAGAATATATGGACCCACCTGATGATTACAAATATTTTTTACAAAATTTTGGATGTTATAATTTTGTATCAAGACCATTAAGAAATATTGACCAAGATGTTAGAAATCTAGTTGAGTGGATTACACGTGTAAATTTAAATTTAGCGTTGTGTTTTAATGTTGCTTCTCATAATTTTACAAATCAATATATTAACGGAACACTATACGCTTACCCTTTCCAAAACCAAAGAATTTTTGACCTTAATAATAAACCAACAAGTGTTTATTGTACTGATTTAATTTATTTACACAGTCCAACTAATAATTTTTATTACAGAAGTAGTCCATACTCGTTTGATATTAATAATATGGATGGTGGAGATTTTACTGGTAAAAAGAATTCAAAAGGAAATGCGACTAGTACAGGAAATAATAAATTTTTAGGAAGTCCAATAACAATTATGGATTTGGGGCCAAAAGTTTCATTTATTCAGGAAATAGTTTATAACGATGATTATGATGGGTATATTGTTTCTAAAATTAAATCTTCGTCTTTTCAAAATATTACAGATATTTTAAATCTGTTTGTTTTAAGTAGGTTGGTAAATACTACTTTTAACCAACAATTAATTCCCCCAACATCAAATCCTGATGAAGGAAACCCTAATCCGACAGTAAGTGCTCTATTTAAAAATACGAGATGGAATATTAACGGAGCGACACCAATACCTGGATATGTTGATGGTGACTATTCTCAAATGATTGCGATTAATTCACAGTTTGGTATACAAGAGTTTTCACCTGAATCTTATACAAATCAATCAGTTTATTTTGGTCCATCAAACACACTACCTGTTTTCGGGTTACTACTGACTGGATTTACTCAAGACAGAGATTATCTAACGCCTAGAAGAACAATTTGGAATCAAACTGCAACAGTACCACTCCCATCTAATCAACAAATTTTAGATTGTTGGTTTACAAATATTAAAACAAATTCACAAAAAGTTCCATTTTATCAATGGTCGTTAAATTCAACAAATACAATTGTTGGTAATCAATCAAACAATTATGATACCGATGATTCAGTTTTCTTTTCTCACAAATATCAAACATTGGATAGATTAAATCCAAGTTCAAACTATTTCCAAGATGGTCAAGGTAACTCAAGTTTAATTCCTGGAACACAGATAAACTTTGATGTTAATGGAAACCCAACAGTAAACCCACCACAAGGTCAGTTTAGTAAATTTTTAGTGGGAGCACCATTCTATTTTTATTTTGGGTTAATTAAAGGTTCAAGTGCTATGGATGTGTTCATAAAAAAATATGTAAATACTGATATTGATGTCTGATTTAGGTAATATAAAATATATTAAAGGTTCCTTGAGATTTAAGGGTGCAACTGATGAAAACATCAATTTGTCAATTCCCTTAGAAAGAACTGATAAAGAATTAGAAGAATACTCAAGAAATACGGATTTAAATCTTGCATTATTATTTAATAATGAAAGACAAAAATCAACTCTATTTATACCAACTTGTAAGTTTAATTTGATTTTTAAAAATTCATATGTTGGTACCGCTGGACTTTTGAATTCTAATGAAGTGTACCCTTACCCCCCATTTAATAATAACCTTTATTATTCAAATGCTTTAGTTGATAAACAATCACAAATAAATTTTAATTGTACACAACCGATTGCTTGGGAAGGATACCCCCAATACGATGAATTTAAGTTTATTAGAACTGATTATAACATTTCAGGATGGACTACAGGTGTAGATAAACATGTGGATTTTAAACCTGACCAAAATACTTTTTATAATTGGTATTTTCATTTAAGTTATGCTTTTAGTTCGACAACAGCTTCAACAATGCAATATCAAATTAATCAAAACCACTCTTTTTCTTGGGTTGCAGGTGATGGAATACCATTTATGATAAGTAAACTTGTAGATAATCAGGGTAAACCGGTTATTAGATTTACGTGTCCAATGTCACACGGATTAAATGTCGGCGACAATGTTGTATTAAATTTCCAAAATGGTTCGTCTTGTAATGGTATTACAACATTTGAAGTCTACAATTTGGGCAATGGTTATTTAGATTCTGAACTGAAAATTTTTAATGTATATGATGTTGGATATACATGTGGTGTTTTATTTGATGGTAATGAAGGTACATTTAAAAGAATTACAAATATTCTAAATACAGGTGAAACAACATCAAAATATTATGTAAGAATACATAAAATTTTAACACCATATAATCAGGCTGTTGTAACTAATTCAGGTTTTGAATTTAATGCGTTGAGGACAACAAGAAAATTTGAATCTAAGTCATTACAACCACCATATTATGGAAATGAGGGTAGAGTGTCGGTGAAAGAAGATAGTCAATCTTATAATGTTTCTTTCCAAGAATACTTAGATATCCAAGGAATGATTGATAATCAAAGAAGACCTATTACTGAAGTTTTTGTAACTGTTGTTAATCGAGGTTATTTTGGATGGTTTAACAAACCTAGCAAACCAAATCAACCGGCTTTAAAACAAGGATGGGAATTTAATTTGGGACCTGAGTTAAATAACTGGTGGTTATCCCAAGTTTCATTAACACAAATACCAACAAATTTTTGGACGAACGCAACCCCTTTTGTAAATTATGATGCTCAGGGTAGTGACCCATTAACATCCAATTTAAAATTTTTTTATAATAGGGATTTACAAGTCGGAGATACAATACTTGGTGATTTTTGTGAATGGAATGATTTTGACCAAACTGAAAGAGTAATATCTGATTATTACCACAAATTCCAGTTTAACTCTATTAATTTTTCCATAGGACCAAGAGCAAATCAATTAGGTTATTATTACAAACCACACCATAAGTTAACTATGAAGGCTTATTCTCCCTATGTTGAATTAAGTGACGAAGGAAACCCACAAAATTTTAGAATTGAGAATTTTCCAAATTATGCTTATTTCTCAAGTGTTAATCAAAATTTTAGGTGGAGAGACATATACCCATATGGTTTTAGTGACGAATTAAATATTGGTGTGGATTATCCATTTATGAATGGTAGACATTATTTATATGAAAATTTCTTTTTTAAAATAATTCCTGAAGGTACAAATTCATTAAGTATAAGTACCTCAGTAAACGACCCAATAATTGACGGATGTGAATAAATATAAAATATTAAATAATAATCAGGGTATAGTATTACAAGTACCAATTTCAACAACTTGGGATTTCCTCAATCGTGGAGATTTAATAGACCAATATGAAACTATTGTTGCAGAAGAAATGGTTGGTAAACCACAAAATTTTGAGATGGAAAGGTTCTCAAGAAAAAGAATCTCAACCCGTGATGGTTATATTACTTCTGTGACTCATAAATTTTTCTTTGCTGATTACGCTCAAAGTCCGTTAGTTCCATTGAATTTACCCGCAACTTGGGAAAATAGTTATATTTTAGGTAATCGATTTACCGCTGATGAGTTATATCGGAATGTGAAATCTGTTAAAAAATCTTTTTTTAAAATAGACTTATACGATACTACGGATGCTAAAAAACAAAAAAATTACTTAACTATTATTTTAAATACTACACAAGGATTACCCGAACAAATTGTTGTAACAGATACCTTAACGACATATGAGTGTAAAAAATATCGACTTCTAAGTAGGAATATAAAGGCAATTAGATATAAAAATTGTTGTGGTACTATCCAATCAATAGAATTTGGGCCAGGAAATATTGACCCAAATAGCGGATGGTTTTTGGCGACTTTTTGTCTGCAAAATGGGGAGGATATTTTAGTAACATTAAATACTAATGTGGTTTACGAAATAGACACTACCACTGGAACTAATTATTTTGAAGACACATTACTGGATTATACTTTAACTTATATTGACGATTGTGCTTGTCTTAATCCTGACGGTACAGTGTCTAATGTTAATACTACGGCAATTAGCACTGCAATTGAATCGGTAAGTCCAATTTTTATTTTAGACCATATAGGTTTAAAAGAATCATATTTTATTTATTGGTTTAAAGACTTTGATATTTTAAAATTGGATAAACTTTATATGAGAGTTAAATTCTTTAATGGTAAAACTGGTGAGTTTACAACTTTTACAACAATAAAACAAACACTAATTAACGCAAATAATCCATTCAGAGTTGATAACAATTATTTTTATCGTGAAGTAACTTTTGATTACGTAAATTATCTATATGATATTATAGGTTCAGGTGAAAGTTTACCAGTATTAGAATGGTATGAATACATAAACCCACCAAAGAATAATGGATAATGGACACTATTAGAATAAAAATATCGCCTGAGTTTTTAAATACTGACATTATTAGTGAAACTTATGATGGTAATACTTTTGGTGTATACTCAGGTCTTAGTCAAATGATAAGTGGTGGAACAAATGGTTCTTCATTATTTACAGGATTAACAATACCGATTGTATTAAATCAAGATTATCATGATATAGGTTACTACTCAGTCTTCGATGGTGATATTAGTCAACAAAATGTTAATGTTAATTTTCTTTTTAGTGCAACAACTGGCTCACCATGTACGTACTATGTTTATAATACAACAGAAAGTACAATTAATTATTTACAAGATTCAACATACCAAGTTGATTGGGGGGATGGTACACCTGTGCAATCTGTAACTAATTTTTCACCTGATTACATTAGTCATGTATACTCGCAATGCAACTCAAATAACCCTCAAAATTTTGTTATTACCTTAACTCAATTTAATAGTTTTGGTATACTAACAGTTCAAAAGACGGTAGAAGTTCCATTTACAAATGTTCAAATTTTAAATCCCTTAGGTACAGTTACTTTTGTTTCACAAGGTGGTAGTTGGAGTACCTCTCCGTCATCGTATAACTTTACTTGGACTGGTGACTCTAACCTTAACCTATATGAACAATCGACACCTGCCTATGTCTCAGTACCTTATGTCATTTCGGGGTCAACTCAATCAAGATTAAGAGAATTGGCGTTATATGGTTCAAACCCATATCAAATTGGTGTTAACATATCAATACCTGATTGTTCAGGATGTACGGGAACGGTTACAAATATACAAAATGGATATACTGCCTATACAATTAATAATATAGATTATTTAGATTTTTCAGGTGGAACTTCAGTGTTTGTAGCATATTCTTCAGGATTAACTGAATCAATGTTACACTATAGTGCGATAACTAAAAATGAAGTTTTAATGAATGTTATCGATGATTTTCAAATTGAAACGACTGTTTTGATTGAGAGAGGGGTTAATAGTGGGTTAGAAAATTTTAGGAGGATTGGTGAAGTTAATACTGCATCAGCGTTAGTTAGATATGGATATGGTTTTTTCAACGTTGTTAAGAGTTAAAAAAAATCATTATTACTATTTATAAAAATAAACATACATAAATAAAAATTTGTGGCAACAGGTAATTACGGAACAATAAGACTAGCGGATGTAAGTCCCGCAGATGTTGAAATAATAGTTCATTATACGGCATCGCGCGACCAGACTGAAAATTTCACTCTTTTCACGATACCAAACTCTAATCTTACACCATATTTTAATAATACGAATACGGGTGGTGACGCAAACCAAATATTAGGTGGTTTATATAATTTAAGTTTACCTGCCAATCAATTTAATAATTTAGGGATTTATACATTAATTTTAAGACCTGCTCAAATTAATACTGTAATTACTGATTGTGGGGTTTTAAGTTCATTACCTAATGTGAAAGGGATAGTGATTGATTTATCAAATGTACCATCAGGTCAACTAACAAACTTTGCAAATCAAGGATTAACTGGCTTTAGAGTTGAATACTACGACCCGACAGATAATACAAAAATCCCTAATTTTTACAGAATTATTACTTCTAATTTTTATTGTGAACCTGTTACTCAAAACTTAACAAACACACAAGACAAATCTATTAGATACATATATTCTCAAGGGTCATCTAATTTAGTATTTTGTACTTTATCACCTTCATCGGCACCGACAAATAGACCAAACGCAATACCTAATATAGGGCAACCAAATCAAAATATTGTAATTACAAATACATTCTTTAATCCAATATCTTTGGAAGTTGAGATTGTTGAACATGATATATCAACATTGGCGATTGCTCTTTATGGTAATCAAACTAAGTCTATTGATGATGGAATTTATACTATCTATGATACTTCTAATAACATATACAAACAATATAACTTATACGAAATTAGAGACCAATTAAACGACTTGTTATATGAAGTTAGACAAGACAGAGGGGATAATATCGATTTCACTAAAAACTTTGAAACTATTATTGTTTAATGGTAAAATATAAATGTCCACCACAAGGACCTACAGGGGCTAGTACATTTTCCGATAATATTGTCGGGTTACAACTTGTGCAAGGTGGTGGATTAACTAATGCAAATTTTGATTTTACTACAACGGTTGTTGAAAAAGTTAATCGAAGTTTTGATATTGGTACATTCTCAACTCCTATATCGTTAAATGACTTAGGTATTGATTTAGGAAAATCATTTCAAATTTTCCAAAACAATTTTAAAGTAACTCCAAATTTTGATAGTACGAAAATTACTAATTTTACTGCCTATGGTTCTTTAACAAAAAGATTTGAATCGTCAATAATTAATATTATTAATTATTTTCCGGCAGCTTTAGAAATAATTAATTTGAGAGAAGGTTATACCACAGGTAATACTGCTCAAAACATAACGTTTTATTCAAACGAAAATGTTACAGAGTTAGATTTAGATATAACTGCGATAAGAAATCCTTTTGGGATAAATTTTACTGTAAATGCGACTAGTGATATTAATAGTTTAGAATTTTCAATTTCACAATATAGAAATCTTAAAGAAACGTATCCGGCATATGTTTTAATAGTAAATGGAGGACAATATCCTTTATCTTATTTATTTCCATCACAAAGTTTAACTGCCGGTACATTAACAATACAGGTTGATGGAAATCCTTTTTCAGGTAACTCAACGTCAGTTGATACAATAGTTATTAGACCAAATGATGTTATTGTTAATGAAGTTTTTAATCTTAATTTAGATGAGGTTGATGAATTTCTTTTATATAGGTATGTCACTCCAATCTATACCGCTCAGTTTCAAATACCAACTGAGGCGGATAATGGTAATATTTTTACAAGATATCAAAATGTTACTTGGCCCTTAGACGGGTCTTGGAACTTAGATATTAGAACTGAAAATTTCTCATCTTATATTGAAAATTTAAATGAGATAGGTAATGAGTTTGATAGTCAACAAACTGATTTATTATCAAGATTTTATGTGACAGACGCTTTTCAGGAATTTGATACACCTGATAAAAAAGTCGAAAAAACTTTAAGAATATATGGAAGAAGTTTTGACGAAAGTAAAAAATACATAGACGCACTTTCATTCATGACTTCTGTGAATTATAATGTTGGTAATGATATACCATCTAAGTTGTTACCAAATTTGGCGGAAACTTTAGGATGGTCTACAAACATATCACCAATTACAAATGTTGATTATCTTACTTCCGTTTATGGGACAACTGAAAATGCTTTCCCTGGATATTCAACAAGTCAAACTATTGATGATTTAAACAGTCAATTTTATAGAAATTTAATTTTAAATTCCGCTTATTTGTATAAGTCAAAAGGTACAAGAAAGGCGATTGATTTTTTGATGAATTATATTGGAGCTCCCGAGGCGTTAATAGAGTTTAATGAAAATGTTTATGTTGCAGATAGTCCTATTAATATTGAAAGATTTGATGAATTATTCCAACAAATCTCAGGTGGGGTATTCATACCTGAAACACCGTCATTAGACCCTTTAAATATATATAGTTTCCAAGGTAATCCATTTACCGCTTATACCTCAACAACAACAATCGAAACTGTAACAACTACGATTGATGATTATCCTATTGATAGTGAAGGGTACCCAAGTCCAAGAGTAAATACGGAGAACATGTTTTTCCAAAAGGGAGAAGGATGGTTTGAACAAACACCTGAACATAGGTCTCCTGAAGAATTAATTATAACTACTAATTCATTTACTGGACAAAACTTAAATGTTCAAACACAATTAGAACCATTTACATATGGTCAAAAATATTTAGAAACATTTAGAGATTTTCCTTTCTTAAATTATGGATTTTCACTTAAAAAAGTTAATGATAATAAAAAGAGTTGGAGTGATTTACAACCACCATTAAGAAAAAATATTGATAATTTATTTGATGCTTATTATACAGTTAGTGATGATAGGTTAGTATTGAATGTTAAGAACGTTGATTTATTTTTAAATCCTGCTCAAGCGTTGGTTTATGATGTTTGGTATCTATCAAACACACAAAATTACCCAATACCATCTTCAGGGTTGTCTAATCCATATCCACAAGTTGGTGGGATAGATTGGACATTTATAAATCCACAACCACAATACGAAACCTTCTTTGAGTTTTATAAAACTTTTTGGAGTAACATGATTAATGTGAGAAACAGACAATTCTCCTCTGACGGTAAGACAAGTGGATATCCTACATTACAATCTTTATTTTGGAAATATCTTACTATGTACCAAGATGTTGGTATAGAAAATAATAATTTCAATTATCAAAATATGATTGAATATATTAATGGGTTGGGTGATTCATGGATAAGATTGGTTGAACAATTTATACCTGCTACGACTATTTGGAATACTGGAACTAAATTTGAAAATTCTATTTTTCATAGACAAAAGTTTGTTTATAGAAGACAAAGAATGTGTCAAATAGGTTCTGAGAATACTGTAGGTCCTATTAGTAATGGTACTATTGAGGGGACTGTAGGGGCGCCATCCATAACTTATCCAATTTTATTTGTTGACCAAGATGCTGTTATTGACGCTTATAATATTACATTACAAGATTGGATTACGGATAATGAATGTAATCCTAACTTAAGTACTGTTTCAGTTTATTTTGGTTTTTCATTTATCATAAATGGTGTTAATTTTGTTTATCAAGGAGACCCTCAAGTTAATTTTAACGGACCGACTTTAACAAATCAACAATGGTATGATATTGTAATTGAAGGATTTACTGACATACAAACTCAATTGTTTGATGAGGGTATTCTCGCTACTTATACTTTAGAAAATGATACACTTTATTACATATTAGAATCAAATAATGTAACCTTCTTTGAAAATGCGCCATTGTCTACTGACATAAACATTATAGTTAATTTAACAACAAGCTGTTTATAACATGTCATTTTTTTACAACATATCAGTAACTGGAGATTGTACTAATAGTAACTTAGGTAGTTTTAGTATTGATTTTACAAGCGGTAATACCCCTTATATTGTTAATTGGTTAACACCATTATATGCTTCAGCATCAACAACTGGATATTATTCGATTACAGGATTAAGTGCTGGAACCTATCAATTTTATGTGAACGACTCGTCAGTTCCGGTCAATCAATCATCAGGAGTTATACAAGTTTATATCACTTCCGCAAGTACCTTATTCATACAAGATGTTCAAAATACCTCGTGTGGATTATCAAATGGGTCATTAAGCGTTAATACATATACTAATTATGGTACTAATGAAATAACATTATTTAAAGATAATGTTGAATATACTACGGCAAACGTTACAAGTACTAATCAATATACATTTGTTAATTTACCTGAAGGTGTTTATTATGCAACTTGTACAAACTATGGGGGGTGTTATGGTGAGTCTGAGAATGTTGTACTTTACAATACAAGTTCTATGGATTTTGGATTTTATGTTGTGGATAATCCTGCGTGTTCACTTACAAATGGTAAGTTATTTGTTACGGGTGTAACAGGGATTCCACCTTATACTTATGTGTGGTCATCAAATATTAGTGGTTCCCCAACTACATCATCTGTTACAGGTTTAACTACTGGTAACTATTTTTGTACTGTTACTGACTCACAAGGATGTTCGATAACAAAAACAACTACAGTATTAAATGCCAGCCCAATAGGTTTGATAACTTACACGTTAATTCAACCTTCTTGTTCTGGGGCAACTGGTTCATTAACTTTTTATATATCAGGTGGAACCGGTCCGTATTTTTATCTTTTAAGTAATGGTGATTCTTTAGTGAGTTACGACCAATCTTTAACTTTTAGTGGTTTATCTGCTGGTAATTATACACTTGACGTTACAGATGTTGCACTTTGTACCGCATCGTTTAACGTTTCATTACAAGTACCCGGCACATTTTATGTTGTTTCACAAGAAATTATTGATTCTGGATGTAATAACACATCAGGAAGTTACACAATTCAATTACAGGGAGGAACAACTCCGTATTATTATAGTTTTACAAATAATAGTGGTTACACAATTGTTAACTCTGTTAATACACCAACTCAAACATTTGGTGGATTAGGTGTTGGTAACTATACGGTAACAATTAATGACGCATCTTCAGGATGTTCTTTTAGTCAAAACTTTTCTATTACATCTAGTCCATCATTCACTGTTGAGTTGACTGGGAGTACAACAACTTGTAATTTTAATGGTGGTAGTATATATGTTGAAGTAACACCAATTACAACTGGGTTGACATATACCTATTCACTATCTAACGGATTTACTTCAATACAAACCTCTTCAACATCATATACATTTAATAATTTGATTGCCGGTAATTACAATTTGATTGTTACTGACTCAAACTATTGTAGTCAACTTTATAGTGTAAATATTGAATATGACCAACCAATTAATTTATTACTTTATAGTACAAATTGTGGTAATGGTAGTGGAGGAACAATAAGTGCTATGGTTAATTATACAGATTTTCCTGTTGATTTAACATGGAGTAGTAATGTTAATGGACAGACAGGGGTATATCTTACAGGATTAACTGCTGGAACATATACATTATCTGTAAGTGCCGCCACAGGATGTGTGACGACTAAGAGTAAGACAATAACTTGTAATCCATTAATCAATTTCTCAAGAACTCAACCTGTTAAAGTTTCAACACCAACTTATATACCAACAAAAACTTTTGACTTTAAAAATATGTTATTTACAGGTTACGCTAATTTAGTTAGTGGTCATGAGGATTGTAAATTAAATTACGCTCAATTTAATTGTGACATTGAAATTACAGGTACAACATATTCGTCAGTATTTTATGTTTCACCTAATTTAAATTCAATACCATCAACTAATAATTTTATAACGGCTATTGAGTCGCTACTTACTTTAATACCTAACTTACAGAACACTGAAATTAATCCTGACACAAATACTATTATTATTGAATCTCAAGTTGTTGGAGGTGTTGAAGTATATAAAGACGAACTATTAACAATTAGTGTTAGAGTAGTTTATAATATTTCATGTAGGACTTAAAGTTTTGTTTGAAGTATTTATTTTAGATGAGTTTAATTACAATTGATAACATATCAGGTGTTCCACCATATCAAATATATGTTTGTGATGTTTTCCAATTTAACTGTGCATTTATTAACACTTATGTTGATTATATCCCACCGGCAGTTAGTTTTCCAATACCGAGTGGATATACAAGTGCTCCTAAATTATTAATTAAAATAGTTGATTCTACGGGATGTGTGTTTACACAAGAATACATGTGTGTAACACCGACACCAACTCCAAGTATTACCCCAAGTGTTACCCCAACTATATCTTTAACTCCGTCAAATACTCCGACACCTAGTATTACACCATCGTTTACACCGACACCAAGTATTACACCAAGTTTAACACCAACTCAAACAGTTACTCCAAGTATTACACCAACTAAGACGGTAACTCCAACTGTTACAACAACACCTACACCTACATTAACACCTGAACCTTTATTATATGGTTATTTATTTATTGAGCCTTATTCAGGTTCGTCAAGTATTGGCTCTTATATGAATTCACTTGGGTCAAATTTCTACGGATTTACAAACACAACACAACCAAGTAGTTCGGCAAGTACGTTTGACTCTGATATGAATAGGTATGTTAATTTTTCAGGATGGACGACAGGATTATTTCCGTCGATTATAAAACAGACGATACCAATCACGACAAGTGGGTTTGACTCATATGGTAATCCTGTAATTGCTTATAACTTTTTAACTACAAAAGTTACTGAAAATACTGTAGGTTCTAAGGCGTGGTACACATGGATAATACCTGTTGTATATACAAATTACAAATATCAAGTTGAGATTGATTTAGGAATTGTAAATCCAAATGTCTTTACAAGTGTGAAGATGGAACCGACAATCTATTCTAACACATTCACTTATACTGGTGGTACTATTGTTAAAACAACGTACAGAGTTTACACCACATACCCATCAAATACATTTGAATTGGATAATACTTATGACCTTTATTTTAGAGGAAGTAAGGTTGATATATAATTATAGTAAATGAGTTTCCCATATAAAAACCCAATATCGTCAATCCAAGTAAATGGAACACAGACTGTACCAAGAAACAATACCTATGGTACTACTTTTAGTGTTAACAATACTGGTGGGTATATGGAGGTTTATAGTTTATCTGACCTCTATTATACTATACCATCAGGAACAACAGGAAGTATAGAATATTCGGGTAACACTATTCCTATTGAGTTTACAAAGGGAACGGGTAATGTTTGGTCTCCTAATGTAATTACATTAGCGTCAGATAACATTTCATCAGGTAGAAGACGACTTGGTATGTTGGTTTATGTTTATGAACAAGACCAAGTTTATCAATATTATATTAACAATTACGAGACGTTATTTTCTGCGGCTACTGCCAGTACGGGGTGTGTTATAATATCAGATTTTGGAACAACAATAAATAACAAGACTGCTGCCGGTCAATCGTTTATTAACGCTTGGACGGGTAATACAATTGAGGACGTAAGTGGTGCTACATATAGTACTGCGGTGTGGAGAAAGTTTTCATCAGGGGTAAGTTCAGGAGGAACGTCAGGAACAAGTTTATATATTGTTGGGACAGGTGTTAACTCAACTGTTAGATGTGGGGTAAATAATACTGCTAAGGGTAATTATGGGGCTTCTTTGGGAGGTTCGGGTAATACTGTTTCGGGTAATTATTCATTTGTTGGAGGTGGAGGTGGTAACACCGCAAGTGGGACATATTCAACTGTAGGAGGAGGCTCGGCTAACATTGTAAGTGGGAATACATCAAGTGTTGTCGGTGGATATTGTAATACCACAAGTGGGTCGTATTCATTTATTGGTGGGGGAGGTTTAAATATTGCATGTGGTGAATTCTCAACTGTAAGTGGCGGATATTTTAACAATTCATGTGGTGGTGGGTCAACTGTAAGTGGCGGATATTTTAATAATGCAAGTGGTATAACGTCATTCATTGGGGGTGGATATTGTAACACCACCACCTTTGGTAAAGCAATACCTAATCAAACTATAAGTGGAGGATATGGTAACACCACAAGTGGTAATGGCACAACCGTAGGTGGTGGTAATGGTAACACCGCAAGTGGTGATACATCAACAATTGCTGGAGGATGTAAAAATATCGCTGGTGGTAAGTTATCATTCATTGGGGGAGGTAGTGGTAACACCGCAAGTGGAACATATTCATTTATTGGAGGCGGATTTTGTAACACCGCTCCTACTGGTAAAGGAATATCTTATCAAACTATAAGTGGGGGATATGGTAACACCGCAAGTGGTGGTTTGTCAACCGTAGGCGGAGGAAGTTGTAACACCTCAAGTGGTAGTTACTCAACTGTTGGTGGAGGATTTGGTAATACCTCAAGTAGTAGTAGGTCAACCGTAGGTGGTGGATTATGTAACACCGCAAGTGGTCAGACTTCAACCGTAAGTGGTGGATTATGTAACACCGCAAGTGGTAATTACTCAACCGTAAGTGGGGGATATTGTAACACCGCAAGTGGTAATACTTCAACAATTAGTGGTGGAGATTGTAATATCGCGGGAGGAGCATGTTCATTTATTGGGTCGGGTCAGTTTAATTCTTCTTGTTCAGTATTTTCATTCGTGGGTGCGGGTTCTTGTAATATTATAACAGGAACAACTTCAGCAATTGTGGGTGGATGTTGTAACAGAGCATTTGGAATATATTCATTTATTGGAGCGGGTACAGGTAACACTGTTACAGGTAGTTTTTCTTCGGCCATTGGTTGTGGATTGAATGCTACGGCTAACTGTACTTTATATACAAATAACATAATAACAGGTGGATTATCTGCAACAACAATATCGGCAACAACATATGTTAATTTACCTTCATCAAGTGCAACTTTTACAGGAGGTACGGTATCAGGAGCAACAAACTTTACAGGAGGATTAAGTGCTAACACATTTTCGGCAACAACTGCAACAATAAGAAAGATTACAGGAGGTTCAGGAAATACCAATTCAGGAATATATTCATTTATTGGGGGAGGTCAATTAAATTGTGCTACAAGTAATTGTAGTGTGGTAAGTGGTGGTTTAGATAATAGGGCTACTAATATTTTTACTACTGTAGGTGGGGGAAAAAGTAATTATACTACAGCATCATATTCATTTATCGGAGGTGGTGAAAACAACTTGTCAAGTGGTGTTTATTCAACAGTTGCTGGTGGTTGTAAAAACACCGCGAGTAATACTTACTCAACCGTAGGTGGGGGACGTTTAAATATTGCATGTGGTGAATACTCAACTGTAAGTGGAGGATATAAAAATACTAATTCATACAGTTATTTTTGTCCAAATAGTTACAGTACAATTGCCGGTGGAAGTTGTAATGTAACATCGTCATCATATTATGGAGTCGGTTATAATTTTATTGGTGGTGGAGAATGTAATAGTATCATAAATGTTGATTGGGGAACAATAGCTGGTGGACAACAAAACACCGCAAGTGGTGATAGGTCAACCGTAGGTGGAGGAAGTCAAAACGCCGCAAGTGGTGGTTATTCATTCATAGGTGGTGGAGTACAAAACACCGCAAGTAGTTATCTTTCATTTGTTGGTGGTGGACGTAGCAATACTTCAAGTAACTATATCTCAACAATAAGTGGTGGAAAATGTAATGTTGCTAGTGGACATACGTCAACCATAAGTGGAGGATACAAAAATACCGCAGGAGGCGCATGTTCATTTATAGGTGGTGGAATTTGTAACAGGACAACAGGTACTTATTCATTCATAGGAGCCGGCTCAGGCAACACAGTAACAGGTAACTTTTCTGCGGCCATAGGTTGTGGATTAAACGCCACCGCAGCATGTACGTTATATACTAACAACATTATAACAGGAGGTTTAACTGCTACCACAATATCAGCAACAACTTTAACTGTTCCAAAAACTGTTATTAATTATCAAACAATTACTGATGGTACTGCAGTTACTGCTACAACGGCAAGTACATTAACTTCAAGTATCCTAATACCCGCAAACACCGTGGCAGTTGGTGATATTATAAATGTTAGGGTAAGATTGCTAAAGACTGGAACTGCTGGAACTGTTACATTAAGATTTTATGTTAATACTTCTGTTGCAATTGGAGGTTCATTAGTAGGTAGTAGTACGCTTGCATCAACAGTAACGAGATATATTCAGATGACCAGGGTATTGGCAGTTAAGTCCGCAACGGCTACAGAAACTTTACAAGCGGGAGGTCTGTCAACAACTGATGATGTTGTATTTACAGCAACTGTTGCAACTCCTAATATAGACTGGACTGTTAATCAATATTTTGTAGCAGCAATTCAAAACGGTAATACTGCCGATAGCTCATTAAGTTCATTCATACATATACAAATAAACAAAGCGTAATGGATTATATTGAAATAAATAATGATATTATAACTTATAGAGGTTCAGAATACCAATATGAGACTTATGAAAAGATTGATGATATGTGTGTTCATATCTATATGGGAAATGGGATATATGCCTTTATGGGTAATAACACAACAATTAATAATATACTTTGTATAAATGCTGATGAAATAATAAGTCATCTACCATGATAAAACATATTGTAAATTATATAAATAAAGTAGGATAATGGCTTATATACAAATATCTAATATAGACGGAACACCCCCATTTCAGTTTTATGTCTGTGATTATGGTGGTAATAATTGTGAATTAGTTCAAACTGAATACGACCCAATCTATTGGCCAATTAATGTCTATGTCCCACCAACATTTTATGGAATACAATCATTTATGTTAAAGATTGTTGATTCTAATCTGTGTGAAACGATGACAATATATAATTGTCCTACACCGACACAGACCCCAACAAATACCCCAACACCAACACCTACGCCTACTTCTTAATATATTTCGTTTTTAATATTCATAAAAATGAAAATCTTGTTATTTATAAGTAATGGCTTTAGGATTTAAAAATTGTTGTGATAGTAATGAATATTTCTACCTAACTGGTATTCCTGGTTATGTGTCTGAGTTTGAAATATATTATATCGAAACTCTTGAAGGTGAGATATTTTGTGGTGAGTATGTTGAAATACCAGCATTAAACTATCAACCAACTACGTACAATTTAATTGGAATGACTGGTCAAACAAGTTGTCCAAATTGTATATTATTAAATCCATGTCCTACAGGTATTACTGTTGATTTAAACTCCCAATATTCAACCACCGCATTAGTTAATGATTGTTCTTTAAAAACAATATTTCCAATGGAGGTTAGTTGTGTTAAAACTTTACCTTCAGAGACTGACTCATTGGATGGTCAAGTAGGTTTATATATTGTAGGAGGAACACCTCCTTATTCTATTTTTACAGGGACAAGTACTACTGCGGTAGGACAAAGTACTAACGGACAAACATTCCAAGTTTATAGTAATGTATCGGCAGGGACATATACATCCATTGTTTATGACTTTTATGGTGATTACATTCAGACAGTTAATTGTGTTTTAAGTGGGGTACCAATATCAATTATTTCTAATTGTTCTTCGATATCACCAACTTATTATGGTGGAGATAATGGTTCGTTTTATATTACTATTGATGGTGGAACACAACCATTTACATATACGTTTAGTGGTATTACAACAACAGGTAATGACTCGTTTAGTGCGGCAGGTTTAACTGCCGGTACATATACTATTGTGGTTACTGATGGTGGGGATGGAGTATTCCAACAAACACAGACAGTCACTTGTACTGTTAGTAACCCTACACCAATTGCTTACCCGACTGATTTATGTTTAACATTCCAATTATGTGATACACTATTCTTTTTGAATTTCGCAAGTGGCTCAACTCAAAATTACCATCCTGTTTATTCATTAGTAAATATTTCAGACATTGGTGTTACAGGTATGACGTTATCTTATGGTACTAACGGTTGGGTTTCATCAGTTGAAAACCAATCTCCATTCTCTGTTCCTATAGATTGTCAAATTGGTATTATTTCATTTACTAAAAACCCAAATCAATTGAATGACCAACCGACAGGTATTTGGAATGGTGGTGGAATTGGGGATATTGTTGGAGTATCTGTAAATGTTTTAGAAGGTTCATGTAGTGCTAATACTCAAGCGATAGTTGTTGATTTACAATATCAGACAGAACCAGGATGTTCATTTATTGATAATAATACTGGGTCAGTAACATTAATTGCTGCATCAAACGCTGGTGGACCATTTACATATTATGTTGACGGAGCACAACAAAATTCAAGTGTTGTATTTGGATTATCTGTTGGTTCACATACCGCTCAAGCGATTGATTCAAATGGTAACGACAGTGATATTATTAGTTTTGAAATTTTAGATAGTGAACCTGTAGAAGTTAATTTTGAACCACACGTTACTAATCCATTACCTAATACGTATCCGATTACAACAACATTAACTTATTTATCAAATGTTACTTATCCGGAACTACCACAAGGTGCTCAAATTACTACAAATCTATCTTTCCGACCTGAGATTAATATATTTAAAGAGAGTTCGACTTCAAATATTTATACTCTTATAACTATTAATGTTATCCAAACGTTGGTAAATGGTGCACAATTAATAATACCGATGAGTATAATAACGACTGACAGTAGTTTAGAGTTGAGTGAGGGTTGTTTTTCTGTTGAGTATAATCAGTATACTTATTCAAGTGATAATGAGTTAACAATTAATAGTGGTGACCAATTAGATATTGAAATAACACTTGATTGGTCATTTGATTCAACAACACCATTCTCCGCAATTTGCACGGAACAAATTGAGTTAGGTGGAGTTGCGTCACACAATAATTCTCAAATAACTGATGGTTGTCAGTACTTAGGGATTGGATTTGATGCGAACTATTTGTTTAAAGTTTCGTCTTTAATCATCCAAAGAACACCTACAAATCCTGTAAGTGGTGAAATTGTTGGAAATGAGTTCGGGCCTCAATAGAATAAAATACAAATAATAGATAATTATTAGATATGGGTTATATAATAAAAGAAAATCAAGGATTACTTGTAACAAGATTAACAGATGTTGGAAGAAGAAAAATATCCGAGGGTAATTTTAATGTTGCTTATTTCCAAATAGGTGATAGTGAAGTTAACTACACCGCATTATCTAATTACGACAATTCTGATTATATGGTTTTGGAACCACCATACAATGCTCAAAACAATGTTGGTATTCCTCAATCTACGAGAACCGATATTAAATACCCATTTTATTTACAAGGATTTGCTGGTATAACTTATGGTATTCCATTTATGGCATCTGCGGATGATTCAGTTTATAACACTGCGGCACCTAGTGGTTTTTTTGTAACAGCTACTACTGCGTCTACTTGTTTTATGCCATATCATACAAGTGCGTATACATATAATTCACAATATGTTGTTAATTTATCTGGTTCATCATTTAATGGTGGAAGTACGATTTTAACTATGAGTTCAAGTCCTTGTTCTGATTCAGCATCAGGTACCACTATTTCAGCAGGTACTTTTGTTACAATCTATATGAGTGGTGGTTCATCTTGTGGTTGCATTAATTCGTGTCACCCTATATTAACTTATAATGTTATTGAAGTTAATGGATTAAACATTACTTTAGATAGATTTTTACCTAATCTAAATGCGGTTGGATACACAGGTAACGCTCGTTTATTCTTTTACCCGTCAGGTATGACTGGTTATGACTTACCAACACCGATGAACTATTGGAATGATAGTGTTATTAATTACGAATCAGTTTGTACACCTGAAGATGGTTTAGTTAAGATATGGAATATGAATATTCCTTGGTCGGTTAATCCCGCTGGTTTAACAACACCTTACAGACAATTTAACGACTTTGGTTCTAAAGATTATATAAGCTCAAAAGAGTATTTTGGTTATATGTCCTCAAGTGGACAAAGTGGTACTTCTAATGTTTATTATTATAATTCATTTAATGAGGAAATTATAGTGACGCCTGAAGAACAAAAGGCGGTTGCTATCTGCCACTATACTAATAATACTATTATTAATTTTTATGGTGAAAAGTTTGCCTGTGAAGCGTATGATTCAACAACCCCTGGTGCAACAGGACAAGCAAGAAACTTTAGTATTAATTTACCTTGGTTAATGTGGCATAAAAACCCAACAAGTTGTTGTAGTGGTGAAACATTTTGGATAGACCCTGCAGGATTTGATAACTACGATTTATTAACACCTTATTATTTAAAATCATTAAAGAATTCAGACATGAATTCACCGGGTATGAGATATTTTCATCTTTATGATACTCACGCAAATCCTGTGACAGGATTACCTAATAGAGTTGGTAAAGTATTTCCTGACGATAAGGTTATTATTTTTGATGATGAAGAGATTGTTGCGGTAATGAACAATATCTCAAATAGAAATTATACATTACCTGCACCTAAATTAGGATTAGTTACACCTGGTTCTTGCGGTGATAATACCACAGATGGTTTATTAGATAATGACCAACAATGCACTTGGGTGACTTACGCATTCCAAGGACCATGGCAAGGACTTCACTGTAACTACTATCAAAAAATTATTGGGCCATCAACAGGATGTAGTACGACAGAACAAAATGTTATTGTTAGATTTGGAGATGAGTTTGGTTGTATGACGACAGGAGCAACTAATGGGTTTTTTGCAACAGGATTTACAATGTTAGTACAAACAGGCGCAACATCACAAGTTAATCCCGACCCAACACAATGGGTGTCAGTTGATTTTACTAATTCTTTATCGGGTTATAGTGTTAACGGTTATATTAATCCTGTTGGATTAAGTGCTATAACATATACTATTACCCCTACGATATATAATAATGGAACCTCATATAATTTAGGTTCTCAAATTAATATACCATTAGCAACTGAAACAAATTATTTAGGGTTTGGTGATGAATACTCATTCTACGGTAATGTTAATACTGATATCCAAGCGACAATCTATGAGATGAGATATATAGTTAATCTACCTAATAATCAATTTGTTAATACATCAAACCCAACTTGGACTGCAGGTGTTACACCTTATATGTCTGAAATAGGTTTATATGATATTAATAAAAATTTATTGGTACTGACTAAATTCCAATCACCTCAAATAAGACAAGGTGTCCAACAAGCGGTTGTCAAGTTAGATTTCTAAATTATTTACTATTAAGTTAATTAATTTAATATTAAATCTAATAACTAACATTAGATATGGCAAAAAGTATTAAAAATTCTCCTAAGATTTTGGGATTGGATGTTTCAACTAAAACTATTGGTGTGGCATTGTTTGATTTATCTTCAAGAGATTTATTGGAGTTAACTCACGTTTCACCGCAACCAAAACCAACACCTGAAACCAAGATTGAAGAGATGTTATTAAAATCTGCAACATTTAGAAAGAAGTTGGAGGAATACAAAGGAGTAGGTGTTGTTAGATGTGTGATTGAAGAACCTTTGTTGAATAGTAATAACGCTTATACTATTGGAACACTATTAAGATATAATACATTGATTACTAAAGAAGTTTATGATGTGTTAGGTATTGTTCCTGAATATGTTTCAACATATAACTCAAGAAAAGAAGCTTGGCCAGAATTGGTTAGGAAAAATGAAAAGGGTAAATATGTTCTATTTGGTGGGTATCCTAAAGATTGTGATAAGAAGATGATTATATGGGAACTTGTTGCAAAGAGAGAACCACAAATTAATTGGTTGTATACAAGAAACAATACTTTAAAGAAAGAAAATTTTGATATGACAGATGCTTATACTGTTGTATTAAGTTATCTAAATTCTAAAAAATAATAAGATTTATAAAATTAATTTGAGGGACTTTTTAGTCCCTTTTTTTATATACACAATCTTAGTAAGATACCATTGTTATTATCAATATACAAATTGTTATTATTTGTATTGTAAACAATATACGCAGGTGCATCTGCAAATGTACTTAAAGTACTTGTTGTATTAGTGATTGTGTCATATATTGTTAATTTATATGGACTCTGCTGGCTTGGAACATAAACTTTATTATTTACGGATACCAAATCTAAAGAAAAAAGTCCTGTGTTAAAAGTAACGCCTGATAATAGTGTTAAAGTGTTAATTGATGCGACATAACCTCCACCATTCATTACTACATATACTGTATTGTTAGGAACATCTACTCTACATTGGACAGGACTTGAACCTGCTGAGAAAGATAAAGTTGTTACAATTGTATTACTTAAAGTATCTATAACATTTACGGTTGACCCAGTTGTTGGAACAAAAACTCTTGCGGTTATTGGGTCGAAATCAATTCCAAAAGGTCCGGGATTTGTTGTGACTGACGAAGTTAACGATAATGTATTAGTGTCAATAATACTAACATTAGAACCTGTGGTATTTGAAACATACATTCTCTGATTTACAGAATCGTAACAGATACCTCTTGGTCTACTAAATCCGTTTATTGTTGTAACATAACTATAATTGTTGGACATATCAAAAACAGATACACTATTGGAATTAATATATGTTACGTATAAGTAATTATTTATAGGGTCTATCGCAGATGCCTGAGGAGTATTTTGACCAAAAACAGAGAAACTTGTTAAAGTTGAAAATGTGTCATTATCTATTACGTAAACAACATTAGAAAAAGGTACTGATATAAAAGTAGTATTACTTGTATTATCAATAGTCATAAATTGTAATTGTTGTCCTGGTAATACGCTTAATGTTTCAACTATTGACGGACATGATTGTGTTACCGTCGGCGTTGGTGTTACAGTTGGTGTTGGTGTTGCGGTTGGTATAGGGGCACAAAAACCACAATTAAATAAATTACCACTCTCAATCGACTGTAAGGTATGAGTTGGTGCGTTTAGAACGTCACTATTGTAAGTAACACAAATTGATTTGTTGTTAATAATAACACTAAATGTTGAACCAGTGTTAAATGGTATTTCTTCTGAAACTAAATACTTATTAAATCCATCACAATCTAATAATAATTTTGAATATGGACTTGAAAATTTGTTTGAGAATGTTAAAAACTCACTAATACCTGTTACTGGTACTCCTTTAACTGCGTTTGTTGGTGTTATTGATGGTGTTGGACTTGGTCCTGGTAATACATAACTAACACCTGAAAAAATAACTGATTTACCATAACATAATGGTGTTGGAGTTACCGTTGGTGTTGGTGTAGTTGTTGGAGTTAAAGTTGGTGTAGGTGTTGGAGTAGCTCCTGAAGTGATGTTACAATCAAATACTGCTGTAAAGTCAAAAACATTACAAGGGTCAGTATTTGTTGGTGTTGGTGTTGGACAATTTGTAAAGAATAAAGTTTCGTCTAAATCAGGACATAAGCTAGAACTACCTGTTGGACCAAATAATATACATGTACCACCACTTGTTTGTGATAAACACCATCTAGTTTCAGGTATATTATAATAAATGTATGAAGGTGTTAATGCATTAGGTGCATAAAATATTGGGTAACTATTAAAATAACCGTAATTGTAATATACTCCATTATATGAACTATAACCTGATAAACTAATTGAAACACAAAAACTACTTTGTTCACATTGATATGGTGAAGTAACACTTGGTGTAGGGGTTTGAGTTACACTAACACTTGGTGTAGTTGTTGGAGTTACTGCAAATGTTGGTAATGGTGTTTTAGTTATAGTTGGTGTTGGTGTAATGGTTGGGGTTATTGATGGTGTTGGAGTAATAGTTGGAGTAACAGTTCTTGTTGGGGTAATTGATGGGGTAACAGAAGGTGTTGGTGTTACAGTCCTTGTTGGTGTATGTGTTGGGGTTATTGATGGTGTAGGAGTATTTGTGGGGGTTTTTGTAACTGTTGGAGTATTAGTTGGTGTTTTTGTTGGTGTAGGTGTATTAGTTGGTGTTTTTGTTGGTGTTGGTGTATTTGTCGGTGTTTTTGTTGGAGTTGGACTTGGTGTTTTTGTTGGAGTTATTGATGGTGTAACAGTTTTTGTTGGTGTTGGACTTGGTGTTTTTGTCGGAGTGGCACTCGGAGCGGGGGTTGAAGTTGGTGTTGGAGTTGGACCCGGAACACAAGGATATGTTAAAATACATTGAGTACAACTGGTATATGAAAAAGTATTACCACTCTCCAAATTATATACCGTAGTTCCTGAAGAATATCCTGAACTTAAATACTGAGAACATCCAGTATATTGGTCAGTTAATAGGTAATATGTGTTACCTGAAGAAAAGTTATAAGGAGGCGTTGGAGCTTCAACCTGAAAGGTAGTACCACTACAACATCCTGAAAATATATGCCAATTTAATACCAATTTTTTAAATACTTGTTGTTCCTGTTATTATACACCCAACTGAATCAGTAACCCTTAAATCATATCCATTTAATTCTTGGATAGGAGTTGGGACACTAAAACTATACGGTAAATCACCACTATCTATACTAGATATAAAATAACAAGGTGTACCACCTGTCATACATAAATAAATATTAAATGGGGTCGCTCCTGTTATACTACTAACCGTAATTGTTGTTGGCATATGATATAAATATAAAAAGGATTAAAACTTTGTGAAGTTTGACAACAATAAGTTTTTATCTTATTATTAAGGTAATGGACGAAGACGAAATTTTACTCGAAATTATTAGGGACTTATTTGGTAAAGAAAAAAATTATTACGCTTCCAAAGGTCAGATTTCAATAAATTGTCCATATTGTGATGAGGGGAAAAACAAGGGTAACCTTGAAATAAATATTAATGAACACGTTTACCATTGTTGGAGTTGTGGACAAGAAAATGGTACACACGGGGTTTTAGGTAAGTTAATTGATATTTTTGGAACCAAGAACCAAAAGAAAACTTACGACATATTCAAACCTGAAGAACACAAATCAAAACATGTTGAACTAAAAAAGTTAAAACTCCCCAAAGAATTTATTTCAATTAAGGACGCTAACCCCCTTCACATTCCACACAGAGAAGTTTTAAAGTATATTAAAACACGTGGTATTACTGATGAGATGATTCAAAAGTTTAATATTGGGTTTGCTACCGATGGTGACTACGGAGGTAGGATTATCATACCTTCATATGGTATGGACAATGAGATTAACTACTTCATATCAAGGGCGTGGTTTAACACGAAGAATAAGTATAAAAATCCTGAATACCCAAAGGAAACAATCATATTCAACGAAAAATTAATTGATTGGAATAAACCGATTTACCTATGTGAAGGGGCTATTGATGGGTTCTTTACACCCAATCCAGTTGTCTTACTGGGAAAAATATTACACGATTTATTATTTGAAACAATATATACCAAAGCTAAGTCAGATATTATCATATGTTTAGATGCCGATGCTTGGAAAGATGCTCAAAAACTTTATAACCAATTAAATGGTGGAAAGTTAAGAGGGAGAGTGAAGATTCTAAAATTACCAAAAGATTCTGACATTGCGGATTTGAAAGGTATGATAGATGATTATTATTATGAAATGAGTTATTAAAATGGAATTAAAAGAAATTGCTTTAGAATTACGAGAAATTTTAGAGAACAAAAGACAAGAGTTGGAGTTAACCTTTATTGAGGATACTCACACGTATTTTATGAAAGATGTAGATGGGGTTGTTAAAAACAATTTCCCATCGGTATCAAAGGTATTGAAAAAGTTCTACCCTGAATTTCCAACTGACGAAGCAGCTCAAAAGAAATCTAAAGGTGACCCTATAGTTAAACAACAATTAATTGAGGAATGGGCCGCGGCTGGAGATTACTCAACCAATATGGGTAGTAGGGTTCACTTCTTTTTAGAGAAAAATTTAATTGAAAGTAGTGGTAACTATAAAGAAGTTCGTCAACCAATTTTTGATTGTGATATTACACAGATTCTAAAGGGTGATAGTATGATTAGTGCTGGTTCTAAATTTCTAAAACTAATGAATGAACGTGACGTTGTTTTGTTGGATACGGAGATTGTTTTGGGACATCCTGAACTAGGTTATACTGGGCAACCCGATAAAGTTTGGTTGGTAATAAATAGGAATAAAGATGGGTTTGGGTTATTAATAACAGATTGGAAGACAAACAAACCTAAAAACTTTGAAAGTAATAACTTTACAAAACCTATGTTTAAACCATTCCAAAATCTACCAAATACCGCTCTTGGACACTACTATGTTCAACTACCTTTATATGGTAAGTTAATCTTAAAAATGTTGGAAGGAACAAAGTATGAAAATATGAAATTATATGGATGTATTGTCGTATTATTGAAAGAGGACTCAGAATATAAAGAGTTCAGGGTTCCACAAGATGTTGTAGACACTGTGATGAATATGAATGTAAAAGACTATCTAAATTGACAATAAATAAAAAAATTACTATATTTGAACTATGATAAAACTAACATTTAACACAACAGAAAAAGAGGTAATGGTTCGCTTTGATGATTTCCAAAGTGAAAATTACTCTAACGTATCCACGGTACAAATTAGAGAAGGTTACTACGAAGTAATGATTAAGTCTGATGAGAAATCTAAACCAGTACTTAGAGTACCGATTAGTAATACAATAATGTTTATAGAAGAATAATATGAATTTAGAAAAACCAAAAATTAATTTAAGAGACATGGACTTCATTGTCTGTGACAAATGTGAACACAACGAGTTCAAAGAAATTACTTACCTAAAACGAGTACCAAAGTTATTGACTGGTTCACCTGACGATACAGTCGTACCTTTCCCAACATACGCTTGTTTGGCTTGTGGTAATGTAAATGATGAGTTATACCCTTTTTATCTTGAATCTCCGAAATTAGAACTATGATAAAAAAGTTAGTTCATTTCTCTGATTTACACGTTAGGTTGTTTAAAGACCACCAACTATATAAGTCAATTTTAGAAGAAGCGTTTAAACAATGGAAAGATATTGCTCCTGATAGAATTGTGTTCACGGGGGATTTAGTTCACTCTAAAAATCAAATGACACCTGAACTTGTTGAGTTTATCGCTTGGGTATTAACGGAGTGTTCAAAGATTACTAAAACGGTATTAATACCTGGTAATCACGACTTCCTTGAAAACAATATGGAACGATTGGATGCTCTAACACCTGTAGTTGACTCACTTAAAAATGATATGGTAGTTTACTACAAGAATAGAGGTGTGTATCAGGATGAAAATATTGATTGGTGTGTGTATTCACTTATGGACCATAACATCCCACCTACGATTGAAAAGTCTGACAGAGTTAAGATTGGATTATTTCACGGGCCAGTTCAGGGACTTACAACCAACTTAGGATTTAAGTTTGAGGATGGGTTTGAAACATCAAAGTTTGATGGGTGTGACTTGGTACTATGTGGTGATATTCATAAGAGACAAATCTTTGATATACCCGGTGGTAAAAAAGCTTACATGATTGGTTCAACCGTTGGACAGA
>Ga0209353_10000150_pt1 | contig 41120 bp, 39 predicted proteins | sample LauGreSpBDMM15SD_2_FD_187561 | JGI IMG/M metagenome (GOLD analysis project Ga0209353, IMG submission 187561) | Freshwater lake microbial communities from Lake Michigan, USA - Sp13.BD.MM15.SD (SPAdes) (version 2) | ecosystem: Environmental > Aquatic > Freshwater > Lake | place: Lake Michigan... | reverse complement strand
GAAAACCAATAAGTATATATAAAAGTCTCTTGGAAAGTTCAAAGTTGTTTTTGAAAAAATGGACATTTATAAAATGTCCAAAATCAGTTTTATAAAAAAAGGTTCCGACCTCACTTTTTCGAAATACAATAGTCGCAGCATAATGCTTTGCTATAAAAACCACAAAAAAAGGTTGTTACCATAAGGTTTTTCGAATTTCGGCAGATTTAGGGGAAAAATTTGTTCGAATATATTATAACTATGTTCGAAATTTCCCCATCAGATTTCCCCAAATTTAATTGTGAATATTGTGACATCAAAACCAATAACAAAAAAGATTACAATAAACATATTTTAACAGCAAAACATCGAAAAAACTCAAATTCGAACGAATTCGAACCGGTTCGAACTGAGATTTCCCAACATCACACATGTAGCAAATGTAGTAAGAAATACACTTCAAAAGGTGGATTATGGTATCACGAAAAGAAGTGTTTTTCCCCAAAATTGGGAGAAACCGTGGATTATAAGGAATTAGTGAATAAGCTGCTCATGGACAATCACGAATTGCGCAATTTTATTATAGACCAGACGAAAGAATACGCAAGGGCTGCGGTTGAAAGTAAAAAAGATTCAGACAATATATTGAATAAGGTAATTGAGCTCACACAGAAAAATGTCAATACAATAAATTGCAACAACAATAATAATAAGTCATTCAATATCAATTTGTATCTAGCAGAGCAGTGTAAGGATGCTATCAACTTCTCTGATTTTATAAAAAACATTGAGGTTTCCCATCAGGACCTGGAGAACAACGCACAGCTTGGTTTCGTAAATGGTATTTCCAAGATTATACTGGACAACCTGAAACAACTTAGCGTGAACGAGAGACCCATTCACTGTACGGACCTGAAAAGAGAAACGATGTACATCAAAGACGAGAATAAGTGGACCAAAGAGGATAACGACGCTAAATTGAACAGCGCAATACAAGCGGTATCTAGGAAGAGTATTGGAAAGCTAATGGAATGGAAGGGAGAGAACGATGAATACCAAGATATGGATTCCAAGTTCTCCGGGCTGTGTATTGTTATTCAAAGGAATTCAATGGCTGGGTATGACCGAGATGTTTTTTATCCGAAAGTAATCCATGCCATTGCTAAGGAAATCCTGGTAGCCAAATAATTTGTTATTTTGGATATAACAAATTATAAACTTATTTTTATTTTTTTGGTCTTAGTCTGTCCATATTTATGTTTTTTCCTAGATTTATTTGCCAATATAAACGCCTTCTTATTGTGGTTACATCCGTTATTTATTATATTATAATCCACTGCTGCGGATTTCCCGGATGTTATCGAACTTGCCAATCGCGCCAATCCCCAGGATTGCGCCGTTTGATTTGGTCGCGACCCAGACGAATAATACGCACCCTCACCTTTTTTTACGATTTGTTGTAATGCCGATAATTCACAACCGGTTTTCAACGCTAATTCGGCATTTGGTGTTATATTTTGTATGCCATATATTTTACGAGCATTTAGTATGTGGTTGGATTTTTTACTTTTATAGGATGGTAGTTGTTTACGTGTATAATATTTATTTTGTTTACACATTTTTTTTGATTTGTTCAACATTTTAGACCGTTGAAGATTTGAAACGGCACGAAGTGTGCCGTTCAAATCTGTAAACGGGCATCACTTTGAAAGAATAAAATGGCAGGCGTGCCATTTTAATTCTTCAAAGGTGTAATTTGTGACTTTGTATCTTTGTTGGTTAAACCTTTTGGTAAATATCGTATTGGAATTCGGAGAACTTTCATTTACTTATACCTACAAAATAAAAATGGTATGGTATGGTATGGTCTAATATTCGGACCACTTCTTACGGTTATATGAATTAAGCACCAATAACTTGTCAGCATTGTCCTTCCAATATTGAACCTTTTCGTTAATGACAACTTCCTCTGGAGTCAATGGCGCCAATTGAGTATGTTGAGCATTCAATCTCGCTTTATCGGCATCGCTTGGCACAGGTTTCTTTCCAAAACAATTGACACCAAACTTGATATTCGGATTCGCCATATATCCACCATTCACTCCAGGTCTACCGCAATTATTTTTGGTTCTTTCTGACTTTTGTAGAGTATTCCAAGTTGATTTTTGTGTTGGAAAATATGCCATTTGCCCGTCAGACCAACCATAATTACACCACTCAGCGCCTTTGTTATATGCGTCCTCAATATCGTCATATGTGGCGAGTCGGGTGCCATACGCACTACATATATTTTGTGCGTCTTCATATGTATACAAGTTATTGGAAATGTTGAAAACCTCGTCTTGTGAAACTGGGACCGCAACGGTTTCCTTTGGCTCGACAGATGGGGTCAATTTTGCTAAGTCGCTGAAAATATAATCCACAATAGGTATCTTGAATACATTGGTTACGAAATTAACAATCAATAGAATAGCAATATATATCCATCCGAAACTGGCGAGCAATCCAAGAGTAAATGGAGAACTTCCAATTTTAGAAATAATAAACATAAATAAATGCAATAGTAACAACCCACCTCCAACATAAAAAATAGTGTTAAAATCTTCTAGTTCTCGTCTCAGCTCTTGTGTTGCTTTCGATTTTTTGTCCGTATCGTCGTGTAGTATATATAAAACAGCTAGAGCGATAGACGACAATACGATAATATCAAAAATAGCATTATTTCCAGTTACCGCACCCAAAATAGAAAAAGTCGCTAAAAACCCGAATAGCATAAGTATATTCGCTTCATTGAATAATGTATCTGTTGTTTGTTCCATTTATACTATAATCAGTTATATTTTTTTACGATAAAACAGACAGTATGCCATCGGTGTTACAATATTTACTGGGTCCATTACGTTTACATGTTGGTCATTGAAATGAACCCATTCATTTGTCGATTTTCTAGCGAATGCTGTATAGTGACCTCCGCGGACGTTTCCTATATGATTACATACAGCATACAATTCATATTTATAAGACTGTGGGTTATATCCAGTCACGTATGGTGATAAATTCAAATCGTTTAGTGGATATGACACCATATCATTCATTTTGCGTTTACCATTACCCGAGAATCGCTTTAATGTTATAACTAGAATTTTCGGGAAATTCCAGAAGGTCATGCGTTTTCCAACATCTTCCTTTTTGCCGGTTTTTTCATTCAACCAAGCGTTATCGCCACTTAGAGTTTCGGACCGAGTAAACGCATCGAAACAGTCATATATACTTATATTAGGTTTGACCGGTATTGGTAAATCCAGGACGAAGAAACTCTCCGATTTCGACGCGTGTTTGATTTTGCCGTCAATTGATGTGATTTCGGATACATAGATACCATACACGAGTTCCATTATTTCCGAATATTCTTTGGCATATGTAGTCTTTAACATATTGTAACAATCCAATGCGAGGGTATCGACGCCGTGTTCGGACTTGCCTGATATGCGTATATGAACAGGACGCGATATGCTTTCGTGCATACAATCAATCATAAATATCAGAAATTCTGACATGTCGTTCTGACTCCAACCCGTAAACAATTCTTTTCCTTTTACATGTGCTAACTGTTGAACGTTATGAACAAACTTATTCGGCGATATACTGATATCATTATTTGCCCAAATCAATTTGCGCAACGCATTCCACTCGTGTGTGATAACCGATTCATGCACTTTCTTAATAGTTTTTACATTATCCAATAATTCGTTCAATTCGAACGTGTGACTGAGCGCTTGAATACACGAATTCAAGAAACACGTGTTTCCTATATTGACCAAGCCGACATTTCCTTTGTTATTGTATTTAGTTAAATTCATTGTATTTGTATTTGTATTTGTATTTGTATTGGTTTGGCATAATACAATCAATTTTTTATATGCGCATATATGTATACAAATGGACAAAAAGAAGACCAAGCGAAAGAAGACTCGGGTGAAGCGTCCCAAAACAAGAAAAATGCGTGGCGGATGAGGTTTTCAGAGAACGGAACTGAAATCATTCAAGAGTCCGGTGCCCATTTTTTAGAAAAAAAAAACAAAAAAGGTTTTCTGTAATGACGAACAAACAATAGTTCTGAAAAAAAGAAAACTACTTAAAGTTTGCGTATTTTTCAATAGTATATGCGTAATAATATACCAGAGTCGAGATTTTGGGCAGTGCGTGATTTGGCGAATATGTATAATGCAAATATACGATTGAATAATGAGAGCATTGCTGAATATTCTCGCAATATGCGTTATCTGATTCAATTGATTACAGAGTCGACTGCGCTCGATACATTGAGTGTTTTATTGCAACCAGATACACCGTCGACTAATCTAACAATGTCTCAAATTGACAGCGCCACTCATAATATACAATATGAATCCGAAATTATGAATCAAACTCAATGCCCGATAACTCTGGAAGATTTTACAGAAAACGAAATGGTATGTCAGATACGTGAATGTAGACATATGTTCCGGCGGGTAAATTTGATGCGATGGTTCGATAGTCATACTGGTTGTCCGGTTTGTCGATACGATTTGCGCCAATATGGAGAAAATACACAGCCCACACCTCCACCTCCACCTCCAACGCCCCCTCCAACTACAACTACTACACCAACTACAACTACAGATATTGCTCGCCTGCTGGCACAATACGTGAATGACCGAATTACCGATGTATCTGGGAACTCGGATTCTATTTATACGTTCCGTTTTCCAATCAATATTAGCCCCCGTTAAAAAAATAATATTTACATAATAGTCAAATATTATTTTACGCATCTACATTTCCATTTTTTACAACAAACACAAAATAAATTATTAGATAATTTTACTAGTTCGTATTGAGGATTCTCGCAAATGCATAAATGGCTAACGCATTTGCAGTCTTGTTGAACAATCTGGATTTTGTCCCATTTCCTTACTGGTATTTCTCTTTCTAGTTCTCGTCGTGCCTTCCGTGCTTCTATTTCTCTTTCTCTTTCTAGTTCTCGTAGTTTATTCTGTGATTCTCTTATTTGGGTTTCCCATATTTGTCTTTTTTTTTGTATCTCTATAGCTTCGGTTTCATATTCAATACAAAAATCACACTTATAATTTCTGATACATTCAATCTGAATATAGCCTTCTTCGTCGATACATTCGCCTGAATTTATTTTATTTATTAAATCCTCTGCGTTTATTTCTATCCAAGGTTCGGGTCGATTTTCTTCTCTAGTTTTATTTGTATGACATATTTCAAATATATAATTGATTTTATCGTTGTCTATTAATGCTACGTCCGCGCGCTTATTCGAATTATTATAATTAAATTTATATTCAATAACAGCTTTCGTATTTTCATTGTAATCATCGGTCGATATACAATAACTAATGTTCTCTTTATAACCACATCTTCTCTTTTCACAATGATTGCAATTTCTACATATGTATATATTTTTTTTACCATCTAATAATGATTTCATCAACAATTTAGCATCTTTATGTATTTGGGTTTCGTTTGGTCTATCATAATAATAACACGGGCTTTCGGATTTATAATGAGCAAAATGTGGTTGTTTTATCTTACCTTTTCTAAAAATTACATCATTTTCACAAGAAGGACACTTATACTTATTTGATTTATTCGCGAATCTAGGACATTCATAATGATTCGTAATTTTATTTATTGCGCCCATAGAAAAATGAGACATATTTTTATACTATCATAATTTTTATATAAGTTATATACTAACTATCGAACGGTTGTCCTCATTCAACTGAAATAACTTGTGATCGTTTGTAATTTATTTTTCTCATTTGAAATTTGATTGAGCACTTTATCGAAAAGCAGTAATTTCACTTTCGCAGACGTGTACTTTTCCCGTTTTTTCATATAAAGTTCCCAGTCATGACCATACTCCGCCTCCATAGCAATCATTTCTTTTTTAAATGTTTTTATAGCATTCGGTTTACGCTGATACTCCCAAATCGCCTCAACTGCCAACCCAAAGAGCTGTTGGAGCGGCTTCATGAGCTGGTTCGTTATATAATGGGTATAATCGATTTTCAGTTTGTCGCTGATTATGAAATCCGGTGTTTCAATCCGTTCGCCCATCAGAGCCTTAAGTTTTTTTGTCGTTACGAACACATACTTGATGCGGTCACCTGGCTTCGGTTTGTTACCGGGGTCTCGCTCTGCTATCCGGTCTGCCAGTACTTTGTGTGCGATTTGGTTCGGATTTTTGTAGTCGCTCCGGAGCGCACGAGTTATGGTGAGTTTGTCCATCGGCACTTTACCGGCAATGAGGTCATTTAGTGATTTGTCGAGGAAATCTATCGCGCTCGCTATGTTATTCTCTTTCATCAGAATGTTCAGAATACCGCCATATGTATCTTTCAAATAATCGCACGCGTCTCTGCGCTTCAGCGATAATCCCATGTATTTCAATTTGCCCTTGTCTGGGTTCGTCTCATATAACATGCCGACATACCGCTTTTTCGATAAGAGGACGAACGGCATTAGGGTCTTTTCATATGTCAGTTCCATCGGGGCTTTCAAGAATGAAGAGCATAAATGCGCGACATCTTGTGCGATTTCAATCGTTACTTCCAGTGCTTTTTTACCCCGAATATTCTCGCCAGTTTTAGGGTCCTGGAGATTGAACGTGAAGAATACAGAATCCGTATCTCCATATACATACTCGGCTTTGGTCAGAACGGTTCCATGGTTTTCCGTCTCGTATTCCAGATTACCATACACTTCCTCAATCATGCGTTTCGCATAAATAATCATCATTCGCCCCGTAGCAGTAGTGGAAGCAGCGACATCTTTCTCATAGAATGTCGATGTCTTCGCACCGCATTGTCCATATAGTGAGTTTGCCGTGACTTTGTAACCGAGCTGGCGTTTGTCTAGGATATTCTGCATGAAGGGGTCTTTTTCCGTTTTTATCATCTTCCTCGTATCAGCTCTCGCCCGCAGCAATTCTTCCAAGATGGCTGGCATAATCGATTTCTGGTTGTCCGGCAATTGCGCCCATCGGCAAATCATCGTGCCCGATTTCACTTTTTCCGCACGCGATGTCGGTGTTTTTCGCTCATATCGGAATGTATCGAACTCGATATCGATATACTGGTAATCTGGTAGATTGTCATATATAAACGTCCCGGTTACCGGGTCTTTCTCACCGGTCTCGCCAATGAGTGTGCCTTTCAAGTCATATTCTTTTGTCCATACCTTACTATCGTGCGAATAATTCTGACTAATCATAGCAGATGGATACAGTGACGCATAATCTACACACGCGACTGGATTGTCCATATACATTGCGCATTTTGGCGGAAGAACAATCGCCCCTTCATATCCCTCATTACCGCCATTTCTGTCCAAATCTGGCATAAGCGTATTCTTATCCCTACATTTTTTAGCCACGTAACTAGTAAGTTTAATGCCCTGCCCGCGGAATACGAGGAAGCTGATAGGGACACTGCAAATTCGCGACATTTCTACATACCCAGTCACAACATCTATTTTATTCATCAAGTGGTGGACCAGATTACAATCCTGAATACAATATTTCGCAACAATTGCCCTGTCCGCTGCAGACCCATTCGCAAGTCGGAAGATATCCTGTGGCGTTACGTCATCCTTCGCCATCCCCCATCTCACGGATTTCGTTATTTCTATAGTATGGTGTCCCGCTACCACGATGATTCCGCCGCTGCGAATTTCGACTACTTTGAATTTCTTGCCGTCAGCATAATAGTCGGATGTGAATCCCGTTATTTCTATATGTATGTAGTCATTCGCACTCAATCCGGTTAAATTCCCACTATGTAATTCGGTTACGTCACCGTGAATGTCACTAGTTGAAAGGAGTGTGCGTTTTATATCATCACCAATGTATTGTCCCGCAACATCATCCAATTTATAGGATGACAGATTGAAATCGCGTCTGAAATATGTATACATATCAATCTGTAATCGTCCCGCCGTTTTGAAATAGCGCAAATCGTATTCACCACTCGCCAATACTACTTTGGCGTTTTCGATGGACAATTCGCCAGTTTTGCTATATTTTCCACACATATCATTTTTGTTACGGGATAACATAAGGAAATCCTGTGCGCATTTATTTTCTTCGGAGCGGCGAAACATAAATTCGTAATCGAAACCGAATATGTTGTATCCGATAATTATATCCGGATTTTCCTGTTGTATCAAGTCTGCCCATTTCAGTAGCAAATCTTTTTCTGTTTCTACAGATTCAATCATGACCCCACTTACTGGGTCACATGTGCCAAGAACCAAACAGTGGTTTAAATACGGTTCGCTTTCGCCATATTTCATAAAAGTCGAACCGATGAATGTAACTTTGTCACCTTCGAGTGGCGGGAACAAACTAATCATGGCAGTATCGATGAACGTCACCTTTTGCTCGCGGTCATAATCAGTATTATTGAGCACGTCTACTATAGTGGTCTTTGCGTTCAATACTGGCGTTTTACCTTTTCCCTTGTTTTTGTTGTATTTAGGCGCCTCTTCAGAATCGCTGTCTGAATTATCGCCCCCGCCAGTATCTGCTTCGACCACCATACGTTCGAATATTTTGCTTATAGACATGGTATTGAGAGCATCACTTGACGCCATCTTTTCGGCGTCCTTAATAGACGATGCGCACAACTGTTTTATGAGTGATTCGGTTTCGACCTTTTCTATTTTGTGTTTTGGATATACCAAATCTACATTATCGAATTTACCATATCCAAATGCGGTCGAAATAATAGACGATATTAGCGCATTCGACTTAGTGAGAGAATCGGGGGTGTATTTTTGGTATAAATCCACTAAATTTGAAGCCAATCGCTTATACGATTTTTTAGGTAGAGGGAAATCGCCGTGGCTACTACTCGCTTCAATATCAAAACTGCAAATTTTATATGGGACACGGGTTTCTTTATCTGGTAGCGATTTGATAGCCGATGTTGAACATATGTATTCAAAATCGCATGTGCTAGTAGTCACGTTGGGTGTATGAGCCTTATTTGTGAATATTTGTATCCAACCGGATGGACTAATGTTGCTAATATGGAAGTATCTCAATAGTGGTGGTATGTTGCTCTCGTATAATTCCAATTTTGTGCCCTTGAAATCGTATTTAGATAAGACATTATTGCCGAATTTGTCGACATTATACCATAGACGTTTAATTGCATTGAATGCGTATGTATTTTTGAAACTCAGTTTTGCAAATTTGTGTTCTTTGCCTGCAGAGAATCCGTATAATTTTTTATGATTTACCAGCTCGCTACTTACCAATGATTGTCCTACAATTTGTGTGAAATTTCGGTGCAATGCGCCGACATCACTATCGGTCCATTTGTCCCCGATTTTCACATAGAAGAATGGTTTATAATCATTCATCGTTATGCTACAAGTAGCACCCGTTTCGTTGACTCCAAACATCTGTATAATGAATTTAGGTGTTTCTTTTCTTTTCTCGTTTTCTTCGTCGAATCTCGATTCGTCATATGTGTGGAAATCAATCAATCTGAATGATTTGGTGCATACGATACGTTTCTTTGGCGTTGACATGTTATATTTAGTAGTTTATATTTGTTTGACTTTAATTCTTTTCTTTCTAGATTTCAATTTTCTACTTTTTCCACCTTTAGTGTGGCTATCACGCATCATCCAATTTGCCATTAGGTTTCCATCTCTTTCGTCGTTATAATATTCTATTTTACCGCCACTGATTTTGTAAATTGTGGGGTAACCTCTGGTTTTATCTATTGCCATGAGACCTTGATTTTTCTGATTAAATTCGTCGATTTTATGTAGTTCATTTTCTTCGATTTCCATATATTCAACTGGTTTTCGTGATTTTTGTTGTATGATTTGTTTCATCTTATCCCAATTCGGGATAAGACTGATGCAAAACTTACAATCTTTTGACCATAGTTTACCAATTATAACTGGTTTATCTGGCTTAGCGATACGAGTTCTCCTCATCTATATCTTATATATATATAACAATTATTTTCGCGAAATACTATATATATATATATATGCGCATATCTACCAAAGTAATATTTATATTGGTTATACTGATAATCGCAATGCTATTTGCTAAAATCCCATATGTAGAAACATTCAGGTCCGGTTCGAGATGCCCATCTGCTCTAATTAGGAGTGGTGATAAATTGATGTTGATATATGACAATTCGCCAATATATTTCAATGATTTAGAGGAATATATTGCGTTTGTAAACGAACTCAGGTCACAAGGCATAGATTGTCCGGTTGCGATGTTACAAGAAGAAAATGGCGAGTTTAATACAAACGCGAAAATTCTCGATGCCAGTCGAGACCATGGTCAATACAATAAGGATTCGTATCCTGGATTCGATCCTTATGGATTACATATAGGTCGATATACGGAACTCGACAAAACCCACGATTCCACCGCTAATCCAAATTTAAGCGACAATCCGATGGACCCAAATTGGGGTGGAGTGGAACATACTCAAGATATGGTCGATTCAGGTAAGTATGAGGAGAGGGAAGTCACAAAAAAAGCATATTTCACACCCAATGTCCAATTCTTTCCGGACATAAAAATGGACAACAAATTACAAGGCAACCGGCAATAAATACGTGCGAATATTATCAATGCAATTTTTGCCGATTTTGCGCGACTTCCCATTAGTTTCCAACTTAATTGCGTCTAAACAACCCGGATTGACTTTCAGTTCGTCGATTAAATGCGAGAGGGACGTGAATTGTTTCATTATTGCTAATGCAGTATTTGAACTAATTCCAGGTATTTGACATAACATGATTTCGGCGATGTTCGCGGGTGTTACGTTCTCCTTTTTGACTTGTTTTACAACAGTACAGTAGTTTTGAGTGGTTCCGGTGTCGCTACACACAGATGGTTTAATTCCGGCACGAGCAATTTTATCGGCTGCAAATAATAGGAATTCGGCGGTTTCGTTCATGGAGGAACTGCGCATTACACTAAACCCTTTGACGTAATTCAGTGAAGTAATTGACGAATATACCATTTTTTTTTCGAGCGGGGTTCTCAATGTGCTCATTATACCTTCAATCAAATAAATAACATTGTGAAGAGAACATTCGCCATTATGTGAGAGACGGAACGACTGTTCTTCATATCTGCCATCTTTAATACTGGCAAGCAAATCAGATAAGCTTTTGCGTTCTATAATACATACGGTTATGTCATCATCTGATTTGAATATTATATCACCGATAGGCAATACTTGCTTGAATAATTGGACGGTATCGAATGTATTGGATTGGACGCATTTTTCATATAGTGATGCTTCGCGCTCATCGATTATAACTTTCATTACAATAATATAAGAGATATTCATTATATTATTTTATTATTTAACATTTCATTCTACCGACATTGACTATCATGCCAACTGGGCGTGAGATGCATGAAACTCCTCCACCGGCGCTCATGAACGCGGCACTTCTTGGGTATCCACGGGTATTGAACGCAATGTTAGTAGCGACGTTGTGAGAAGGTGGTAGTCCAGCCTTCTTGGAGCCTCCACCTTGAGCCTGATTAGTTATGGATGAAATCGATAATAGACGCATTATATATATATTGACTAAATATATTTTTTCCGAATGTATTTATTGAAATAGTATAAAGACAATACCATACTCTATAGTATAATCCATTTCATTTTATTTGATGAATAAAATGAACGTTATAGACGAAGATGTTAGAATCGAAAAACAAGCCAATGGTTCAGATGTATTCATTTTCGACCCATACAACCACCTAAATCAAGAAATCTCAGTTACGGATATTCAACGAATATTGAAGAATTATGGTGTGGATTTCCCTATTCATAATTTCCAATTATATAAACGCGCATTCATACATCGTTCGTATATCAAGCGCCCAGAAATGGAAAATAAACAAAATAACATAACAATACTACCTAAGCCAGACAATTGCTTGGCATTATATACAAAGTCGAACGAGAGATTGGAATTTATCGGTGACGGTGTGCTTGAATGTATTACTAAATATTATTTATATAGACGTTTTCCTAAAGAGAACGAAGGCTTCATGACTGAAAAAAAGATTGCGCTGGTGAAAAATGAGGCAATTGGAAAAATGGCAATGGAGATGGGATTACATAAATGGTTCATTTTATCTAAACATGCGGAATCGAAGCAAACTCGAATGAACCTGAAAAAACTCGGCTGCTTATTTGAAGCCTTTGTTGGCGCACTGTTTCTGGATTTCAATAAAATTAGCATAAGCGATGAGGATGAATGGTTTAAAAATGTGTTTGTGACGGGTCCAGGGTTTCAAATGGCACAAATTTTTATCGAAAGTGTGTTTGAGAAACATGTAGATTGGATATCGCTGATTCAGAATGATGATAATTTTAAGAATATTCTACAAGTAAAGATGCAAAAAGAATTCAAAGTTACACCAAGTTACATGGAGATTGAAGAACACAATACAGAAACTGGATACCGAATGGGAGTCTATTTATGCTTAGGACAGACAATTCATAATATAAATATAAATAGTGCAATTGATGTTAAAAAGTTCAAATCCTATAACGATATACATCAATATATGTCGGAAAATGGTCGCGTGTTTGTGTTCTTGAGTGAGGGTGTTCATAAAATTAAAAAAAAGGCAGAGCAGATAGCTTGTGATTTGGCAATTAAAAATTTAAACGGATTTTAGACAATGAATCCTATTACTAACTTTTATTGTTAGGTCAGATTCATCCGTAACCGTTTACCTAAATGTAAATATGATTTTGAAATAAACTATTTAGAAAAAAAATTATGTGTTATAATACGATATATGAATAGTTCCGACGCAATTAGTGATGATTATATAATTGGTATTGATTTGGGCACAACTAATTCTTGTGTTGCTGTTGAGAAAGATGGACGATTTGAAATTATTGCAAATTCCCAAGGTGAGCGAACCACTCCTTCATTTGTGGCTTTTACAGAAGAGGGTGAGCGCTTAGTTGGACAAGCAGCAAAGGGTCAGGTTATTAGTAATATTAAGCGAACAATTTACGATATTAAACGTCTAATGGGGCGTAAGATTACAGACGAAGGAGTTCAGAAAGAGATTTCTAGATTTGGATATAATGTAGTTGCTGGTGCAAATGGTAATCCTGAGATTGTTATCGAAATCGGTAATAAAACTACAAATTATACACCAGAACAAATTAGTGCGATGATTCTTGTGTATATGAAGGAGACAGCAGAAGAATTTTTAGGACAGAAAGTTTCGCGTGCGGTTATCACCGTTCCTGCTTATTTTAATGATGCACAGCGTCAGGCAACCAAGGACGCTGGTGCAATTGCGGGTTTAAAGGTTGAGCGTATTATTAACGAACCTACTGCAGCTGCTCTTGCTTACGGTCTAACTAACGAGGCAAATACGGAAAAGAATATTCTTATATTCGACTGTGGTGGTGGTACTCATGATGTATCTATTCTTTCTATTGATGCTGGTATATTCGAGGTAAAAGCTACTGCCGGTGATACTCATCTAGGTGGAGAGGATATTGACGATATGGTCGTCGATTACCTAACTGCAGAATTCAAGAAAAAGTTCCGAATGGAACTTACCAGTAAGAAACATTTACGACGTATTCGAATTGCTGCCGAGCGAGCAAAACGCACACTTAGTACTGCAAATACTGCTACGATTGAGATAGATAGTTTGGGTGATTTCGACTTTAATATTGTTCTTACACGTGCGAAGTTTGAAGATATTTGTTCGGATTTCTTTAAACGCACTATGGTTCCAGTAGAACAAGTTCTTAGAGATTCTAAAATTAGTAAGGCGAGTATTCACGAAATAGTCATGGTTGGTGGAACTACTCGTATTCCTAAACTACAATCCATGATTAGTGAGTATTTCAATGGTAAGGACTTATGTAAGTCGGTTAATCCGGACGAGTGTGTTGCCTATGGAGCAGCAGTTCAAGGTGATGTGTTAAATGGCGCTAAGTCAGCAAAATCTAAGGATATTCTTTTACTTGACGTTACGCCGCTCAGTTTGGGGATTGAGACTTCAGGTGGTGTTATGACTACTATTATAAAGAGGAATACTACTATACCATGTAAAAAAGAACAATCTTTCTCTACTTATGTTGATAACCAACCCGCAGCCAATATTCGTGTATTTGAAGGAGAACGTCAATTCACTAAAGATAATAATCTACTCGATTCTTTCGACCTTAAGGGCATTCCACTCGCACCCAGAGGTGTTCCTCAAATTAAAGTGGCGTATGATATTGACTCAAATGGTATTCTCACTGTCTCTGCTAGTGTTGGTGACGGACCAGGACAAACTCTTAAGATTAATCGTGAAAAATATAGTCTATCGCAGGAAGATATCGATAGAATGGTCACAGAGGCAGAGCAGTTTAAAGAACAAGACGATGCACTTCGTAAGATAGTTGACGCAAAGAATTCATTCGAAAATACTCTCTATGGAGCCAAGAATAGTTTGGATGATACCGGTAAGAACCTCGATGATGCCACTAAAGATAAGATTCGTCAGCGGGTTACTGACGATATTACTTGGTTAGAGGCACAGAACAGTTCTACTACTGTTTCCGATTACGAAGAGCGTGCCAAGTCTTTCAATGAATTCATACAAATTACGTCGAATCCTACTACCACTACCACTACTGATAATGAGGATGATTGTGATATCGACTTCACTAAGATTGTTGATGTAGATTAAGAATAAGATAAAACATATTACTAATTTTATTATTATGTTTATTGGTAATACAGATAATAGTGAGTGTATTATTATTTATTCGAATGAATATAATGTGTGGTCGTATATTATACGATATGTCTGATTTAGAACATTTATATAAAAAACCCATTCCCATCACAAAAAGGGTCTGGGCAATTGGAATTAATAATGAAAAAAAAAACAATATCGTCATTATTGACAAACGAAACGAAAGAACCATAGACCGCAAAATGATTATGGATAGAATTCGAAATGTGAAAGCAAAAGAACAGGAACCTGAACAAAAAGAACAGGAACCTGAACAAAAAGAACAGGAACCTGAACAAAAAGAACAGGAACAGGAACCTGAACAAAAAGAACAGGAACAGGAACCTGAACAAAAAGAACAGGAACAGGAACAGGAAGTAAAGAAAAAAAAAGCAATCAAGATTAAGATAATCAACAAGGATAATGATGCAGAACCGATTAAAAGAACAATCAAAATTAAGATAGTAAAAAAGGATAAAGAGAAAGTAGTAGACGATATTGTTATAGATGGCGTTCGAATAGGCGACCGTAAGCCTAAGCCATCTGAAAAATATATATACAAAGCATCCAGTTACTACATGAACAATCGTTTAATTTCTATAAAAAAACTAAATCAATTATTTCAACCATATCAAAAAGAATTAGCCGATACAGCAAATGACGCGTCATGTGACGCGAAATCTAGTGAAGAAATCAAGTTATTGACCCATCAGAAAGTCGTCCGTGATTATTTGAACCTATACACGCCGTATAGAGGTCTATTGATATTGCATGCGTTAGGCTCTGGTAAGACTTGTACGTCTATTGCGATTGCCGAAGGATTGAAATCCGATAAGCAGATTTTTATTCTAACACCAGCCTCACTAAAAATGAATTTTTTCAGTGAATTGAAACGATGTGGAGACCATCTATTCCGCAAAAATCAATTTTGGGAATTTGTATCAACTGTTGGACAACAAGACCTCGTCAGCACTCTAGCATCCGCTCTTTCGATAAGCACCGAATTCATAAAAAAACACAATGGTGCGTGGTTAGTAGATGTGAATAAACCCGCAAATTTTACCGAATTAAGCACATTCGACCAGTCAGTGTTAGATGAGCAATTGAATGAAATGATTCGCAGTAAATACAAGGACGTCAATTATAACGGATTGAATCAACGGATTTTAGACGAATTAACGAATGGTTCTACTATAAATCCATTTGACCATTCAGTGGTTGTAATAGACGAAGCTCATAATTTTGTTAGTAGGATAGTCAATAAAATAGGCAAAAAGAATTCGATATCATATAAATTGTATGAATATTTGATGAATGCGACAGACGTCCGTATAGTGATGCTTACTGGAACACCAATTATCAATTATCCGAATGAGATTGGAGTGCTTTATAATATTCTACGTGGATATGTCAAGACATGGACATTTAATCTGACAATATTGACAGGTAAAAAGGTAAACCGAGATACCATTTTATCAATGTTCTCTGCCGCGAGTTTCAATACATATGATTTTATTGAATATAGTGGGAATAAACTCACGATTACTCGCAATCCATTTGGATTTATAAATACAAAAAAAAATGCGAATGCTAAAGCGGAGACGGAATTCGAGAAATACAATGGAGTAAAATTGGATATAACCGGTAATATATCGGATTCGGATTTTGAGAAGACAATCATCGGAATTTTGAAAAACAACGACATTGATGTGAATGAAAGTGCGATTACAATACAAATGAATAAAGCGCTACCTGATGATTCCGATTCGTTTTTGAATATGTTTGTGGATCCCGATTCAATAGCAATCAAGAATGATGATTTATTTAAGCGTCGAATATTAGGTCTGACCTCATATTTCCCCAGTTCTAGCGAAAAATTACTACCTTCATTTGTGAAAACGGAAAAGGGTGAAAAATATCATACTGTAAAATCTGAAATGAGCGAGTATCAATTTGGTATTTACGTAAAAATACGTAAAGAAGAAGCAGACAGAGAGAAGGCATCACGGAAAAAGAAGGGAAATAAGGCAGATGAATTGTATCAATCGACATCGACATATCGAGTGAGGTCGAGAACTTGTTGCAATTTCGCATTTCCAGACCCTCCTGGAAGACCCCTACCAGACAAATTGAAATACTCTGAAAAAGATATTGACGGGGTCGCTGACGAGGAATCGGAAGAGGAAGCCGAAAAGAAAGATGATGAAAAATCCAAAGAAGATTATTCTCATCGTATCCAGACGGCACTCAAATTTCTAAAAGATAATTCAAGTGACTATTTCACACCAGATAAAATAAAAAAATATAGTCCAAAATTCTTCGACATATTGGAGAACGTGAGCGATCCTGTAAATATAGGATTACATTTGATTTATAGTCAATTCTACACGGTAGAAGGAATCGGACTATTGAAATTATTACTCGAATCGAATGGGTTCTCGCAATTTAGTATAGCAAAAAAATCCGGAAATGTTTGGGAGGTCACAAATACAGATGATAAACCTAAGTTTTTCTTATATACAGGTAATGAGACGATTGAAGAGAAGGAGATACTTCGTAATATTTATAATAGTCAATGGGATTTTGTGCCTGAATCAATTACAAACGAATTGAAAAAGATGGCACCGAACAATTATTTAGGTGAGATTGTTAAAATTATGATGATAACCTCATCTGGAGCAGAGGGCATCAATTTGAAAAATACGAGATTCGTTCATATAGTTGAACCGTATTGGCACATGGTGCGAATTGACCAGGTCATTGGACGCGCACGCCGAATATGTAGTCATCAAGCTTTACCCGAAGAATTGAGAACCGTAAAGGTATTTTTATATCTCGCCACATTGAGTGAAGAACAGAGAACAAATGAAGATAATAAAGAGTTGACTATACGTGATGTAAGCAAATTGAATAAGAAAATTCCGATTACCACCGACGAGTCTCTTTATGAGAACGCACAATTAAAGGATAATATAAATCAACAAATACTTCGATGTGTAAAGGAGAGTGCAGTGGATTGTAGTTTATATTCGAAGACCGGAAAAGAGAACCTAATATGTTACGGATATGGCAACATTGAATCCAATAATTTCAGTTCTCATCCATCCATTGAGATTGACCAATATCAGAAACCGGATATAAACGTGGTTGGAAAGAAATTGAAATTGAAGAAGATAACTTTCAATAAAGTCGACTATGCTTGGGACCCTGACACTAATATCATATATGATAATGGAGTCGAAGTTGGTAAAATTATTGAAAAAGATGGGGCTAAAACGATAGAATTTCAGAAATAATCATAATAAATACAATTTAAACACTATTGTATAAATACTTATAATGGAACACAAAGTCGAATCTGAGTTAGAAAAAAAGCAATATGGGTCGGGGTCTGAGACCGAGTCTGAAAAAAATAAATCTGGTTCTGAGACCGAGTCCGAGCCTGGTTCCGAGTCTGGTTCCGAGTCTGGTTCCGAGTCTGGTTCTGAGCCTGGTTCCGAGTCTGAGTCCGAGTCTGAGTCCGAGTCAAAAGGGGCCGAAACTGAGCTAAGATTACATAAATATATTAACCAGACATTCGAAGAATATATTGTATTAGAAGTTATATGTCACGTAATAACAATTTACATAATTGCGATTAGCATATTATATATATATGTAAATATGTTCAAGGAATAAAGGTATAAACAATTACGGCTGTATAACGCAATGGATAAAGATAGACGTGTTCTAGAAATACAAAGTGTGCAAGTTTCACCTATACGTAATATGATTACTGCGTTAAAGGATGTGCTAACCGATGCCTCAATTACATTCACAAAAAACGGATTGAAAATCATAAATTTCGACAAGACGCATACAATTCTAGTCAATGTCACATTACATGCCAATCGATTCGAGCATTTTAGATGCGACCCTGACAAAATCATCGTTTGTGCAAATACATTACATTTATTTAAAGTTATATCCACAATGTCCAATGACGACACACTCTCTATTTACATAGACCAAGCCGATTACCATGACGGTGTCGTTTCGCATTTGGGTCTCCAATACGATAACGGAGACATCAAACAGCGTTATAGTCAGAAACTACGATTGATTGAGCCAGACACTGAGGAACTGGTGGTTCCAGATGTGGAATACTCGACTGTGATAAATATGCCTACTTCCGATTTCCAAAAAATCATCCGCGATTTGAATGGTATTTCCGACAGAATTGAAATCAAATCAGTCGGGAATGATTTGATTTTTTCGTGCGAAGGTGATTTCGCCAGCTCCCGTATTTTTAGGTCAGAATCGGACGGATTTATGGAATTCATAAATAAACCCGATGCGTCGGTGGTCGTCCAGGGCGAGTTTTCACTCAAGAGCTTGAGCCATTTTATTAAATGTACGCCTTTATGTAGTCATTTGGAGCTTTATTTAGGTAACGATTTACCGCTTATTGTAAAATATGACGTCGCCAGTCTAGGCGAAATCCGAATGTGTTTAGCTGACTTACCTGCAGCATAACAATGGATATGAAAAATATATGATGAATAATTCATCATATATATAAACTGATTGTCATAACAGAAAATATATTATGTATCACTCACTAATTAGTCTAAAATTCAGGCGCGTGCTTCTTAAATAAGCATCCCTGTTTCTGTAAATTTGGGATATCGATAATGACTCCTGGGTCTTGTAAAGAACATTCGTTCAACCATATTTTTATAATGCAAAAACTGCGTTTTGGTGAAATGGTAATACCGTTTACATGTTTGTTGTTCTCTTTATTGACACAGAGCGTTTCACCACAAAGCGCGTAAAATAGCGCTTTCCATACCTCATATATTTGTTTATTTATAACTTTGAACGAGAAACAACCACCATTCCGATTTTTAGGGTCTTCCCACATCGGTGTAATACCGTTTCTCATAGCAAATAGCATCGAATATTTAATGACGTTTTCTGGTAGACGTTCATTAATTGATATGGTTTCATCGACTGTGCTTATTTTGCTCATAATCATTTTATAACTAGACAAATCCCAGTTTTTGTCGTGTGGTAAATGGTAATATAAATCCCATTTACCAATCAGTCGGCGTGGGGTTGAAACGCTCATTGTATCACGTATATTATATATAGAAAATGCTTTAAACCATTTATGTTTATATTTTTTGTATTCTTCTTTTGGTTTTTTGTTTTTTTAACGTTCGTCTACTTGCTTTGCTGCCTCCATTGGTTAATAAAGGAACATTTGGAGTTTGTGCGTTCATAAGTAATGGTATTCCATAATTAAACGCTACATTTGTTGCCGTATTCAATATTGTGTTTAATACAGTGGTACTAGCAGCAGTAGCAGCAGTAGCAGCAGCAGCCTCGGTAACAGCAGCAGTAACCGCAGTAGAAGCAGCAAGAGCAGTATCAGCAGCAATAGTTGCAGTTAATGTATCAAAATATGGCTTAACTATTCCCAGCGCCCATGCTAGTGCTCTTACAAGATATACACTAGATACCATTGTAACACCTTTAATCATATCTATGACTCCAGTATATTCCAATCCCGGGTAAAGTACTTCATTAAATAAATATATGACTAATTGAAGCATCCTAGGATTATTAAAAATTGCTGCCGCTATTATCAAATTTGTCAATAATCGACCTCCGGGTATTTCATTTCTTATTCCCATAAATACTCCGGCGATAGCCTTAATTACCGGCCATATATATATTACTGGAATTTCTATTAAATGTTTCAATATTAGAACAATTTTATTAAAAATTGTTTGTTCTGGAGTAAGATTATTAGGATTAGGATTTTCTACTAATTTCTTCAAATTAGGATCTATTATTAATTGCGATAAGTCATTCAATTGTTGTATTATTACACCTACTTTAGCGGTGATACGTTGGTCGTTATCAATAACAGCTTGTTTGTTTATAATATTAAGCTGTTCTAGTATAATATCAAACGGTGGTATTATTGATTGTGTATTTGTATCAATAGACTTGTTGTTGTTTGATTCTTGAATGTAATTTATGCCGTCTATTAGACTATTAACACCATTAGAACAATGGTTATTATTATTTTGAGAATCAGTATCACTCATATTGTTATTTTCGTCTGAGGGGGGTGTGTTGTCTATATCGGGTTGGGAGTATTCCGGGGCGGTATTAAACTCGCTATAAGAATCGGATTCATCGTCGGATTCGGGCTGAGACTCAGTAGGATTATGGGGTTGGATAGCCGACTCACACATTTCAACTGTTTTTTTAATTGTTTCAATCTCGGTTTTGATTGTAGTGTTTTGTTTTAGTTCAATCAACAATTTATCATTATATGTATGTCCTGGGCCTCGTTTTGCTTCTAATGCCATCATTACTTTCATATGTGTGGGTAAATCTGGTTTGCCTTTGCCTTTGCTTTTGCTTCCTCTTCGTTTGCTCTTTCCGTTATACTTTCCGTTATACTTTCCGTTATACTTTCCGTTCTTTCTGCTTCCTCCTCTTCTTTGTTCCATATGTATATAGTATATTTATATATTTTTAATCGTATAATCATTCTTCTCTAAAACTACATATTGGTAACTTTTCAATTCCAGTATATTGATTTTTGAATCCATTATTTCGAGTTTGTAATTGTCGTCGAAAATGAATGACTTTGGTTGATATTCTAAACATCGTCGAACGAAATACTTCGACAAAATCTCATTTCCTTCTATATAAACGCAAACGTCCAGTTCTATCGGAATTTTATACTCCATATCCGGATGCGAGTATTCAATACTCAAGAAATGCGTTTTGGTTCTAATATCAGACAATCTATAATCGTTAAGATTGACTCGTGATAAAAATATACTAGACCGCATAATTACCAGGTAGTTCGATGTAGGCATTCCTTCTAGCACGCGATTGTAATATGACATATGGTCCATATCCGTAACTATTCGCGTAGTTATTTCCTCATATCTGTCACCATTCATGTATATAACTGACCAATAGTCATATGGTGGGACCAATCGGTAACTACAGGTCAGTTGTCGAATAGTATATGTAAGATCTCTCGCAAATTCAGAACCGCACCTAAATATACTATTATTTTCACAACAATAATTGTAAAATTTCACCAAATTCATATTGAATATGACATAACATCTCACTAAGAATAGACTGATAGTTAGTAACATTGTGTTTATGTATATAATAATCTTTATACACATTTCGACCATTTGTAAAAATCAGCGTGGTTTCGGTTCGAATGCTGGAATTCCAATGATAGCCGATAAGTTCTCATAAGACGCATAATATTATCGGATTAAAATTTTCATTCTATAAGATATAATGAGAACCGGGTTATTTATATTCACGAATGACCTCCGAATACAAGACAATACGGGACTTCGAGAGGCTTGTTCTCAATGTAATAGATTGTATACATGCTATATAAATCCGGAACCAAACCCACAAAACAAGCATTATACACAATTCGGATTGGCATGTTTAGACGAACTAGCACATGACGTCGGTTCCGTAGGCGGAGAACTAATATTATCCAAGATATCCGAAATTCCTGGATTAGTAAGAACCAAAGACATAACTCATATTTTTTATAATAACAAACATATATTTATTGAGAACCTTTGTAAAAAACTCAATATACAATATTCTAGTGACTATGATAACTATTTATATGAGCCCGGCACTATATTGAGTGGTGGAGGCACAATATATAAGAAATTTACACCTTTTTATAACCAGGTTCTCCATGTTACCGTTGAATCTCCATTTTATATTCGCAAGTTCGATATGTTGATGCGTTTATCGAACACCAAGAGTTCGAATTCTGTGATGAAAGGGAGAACCTTAGGTATTAAACTATTAAAAAATACACTAAAAACACAGAAAAATTATGCTAAATTACACAACATGCTTGCTTACGAAACCACTCATTTGTCGCCTCATATAAATTTTGGTACGGTTTCGGTTCGGGAGGTGTATCATGTTTTTTTTAAATACTTTGGAGTTCAAAGCGAGATTTTACGCCAGCTTATTTGGCACGATTTCTACGCTCATATTCTCTACGGTTACCCTGAGATATTGACAAAAAAAAACGAGTTCCGATGGACAGGTTCTCGGAAACACTATGAATTATGGTGTAAAGGTCAAACTGGTGTTCCAGTGGTTGATGCGTGTATGAGGCAACTGAATGAAACTGGACAAATGCATAATCGAGGTAGAATGATAGTCGCATGTTTTTTAGTGAAAACATTGTTGATAGATTGGCGTTTAGGAGAACAATATTTCGCGAAACGATTGACTGACTACGATTTAGCAAGCAATAACGGTAATTGGCAGTGGATAGCTGGAACGGGTGTCGATTCCATGCCGTATTTTAGGATTTTCAATCCATGGACACAGGCGAAAAAATTGGACCCAGATGCCGAATATATCAAGCGTTGGGTTCCGGAATTGTCCGATTTGGCAGCTAAATATATTCATGACCAAGCGCGTATGAATTCGATTGTGGATTTCAAAGAACAATCGCGGAAATATTTAGAATTTTATGTTTAGACAATTTTCATAATAAAATATTAAGTTGTTGTAAACATAAATATATATATATAATATATAACAATGCAGTGGATTGATTTTCTAGGTAAGTATTACAAAGAGCAAAAGATGAAGAATCCTGAGTATAAATACAAGGACGCAATGACTGACGCAGCCGGACCTTACAGAAACCAAGGTTCTGATATGTCCGATAAGAAGAAGCGAAAAGGTTCTACTAAAAAGAGAAAGGGAAGGAAGAAGGGAGGGCGCACTGAGAAGAAGCGTAGATAAAAATAAATATTCATTAGTAAAGTAAATATTTATCAATTCTTCAAATATCCAATGAAATCACATTTTTATCTGATTTATTTTTTCGTCTCAATGCCGATTTCTTCGGCATTGTCATATTGTTCATATCCTTCAAACTCGACACACTTATCATAGAGTCATCTTCGTTCTCAATATTCACAGTCTTCGTTTTGAGTCCCGATAGAATATTGTCGATATCTACGTTTTTGGGTCCCGACATCTCTGGGCGCACGGACCTTTGCTGTGGCTCATTCACGCTGGCGGTCCCGTTGATTTCAACACCCGATTCGCGGAACATCCCTCTACCCATATTCACGTCGGGTCTATTAGTATATTGCATGGTTGGCTTCTGGTAAGTCCTTGGGTCGACTGGTGCAGGAGGCGGTGCGCTCGTTCTGTTATTTAGAAGTTCGCTGGCAAACGCCATTCCTGGCGCCGATTGTTTCATCGAATCCACTGTTGCATTCGTGAACATTCTCATCAATTCGGGAGATTGCTTGATAACATCATTGAACCCTGGTGCGGCAGTGGATAGCGCCTTGTTACTGAAATGTATGACACTCGCGCTGAATCCCAACCGGAGAAGTAGTGAGAGCTCCGGACTCATCTTTCCTCCCTTGTATTTTTCATGTAATTGCTCGAAGACCTCCCCATAACTATCGATGTCTTCGCTTACAGATTCACCCCATCCATCGAGCGAAATACCAAATGGGTCGAACATAGAATTCCCGTATTCAATAGTATTAATCATAGTAATCATCCAGTTCTGTTGAATTTTTACGGAATCGCGCTTACGCTTATCGTCAAGCGCACCTTCGTATTCGTCTTCGACTTCTTCGAAACTAGAATCCATCGTGAAACGCGACATATTTTTAATAATACCCTTTTCTTGCCATTGCTCCAAGCTTTTAATCATGGAGCGTTTCTTGCGGCGTCGTTCTCTCTCATTTACGCTACCGCCACTTCCGCCTCCGTCACCGCCACCGCCACCGCCAATCGGAACTTCGTTCATCTTCGAAAACCCGTCCCAAGTCTTTGTATTTCCTATACCATCGACTGTGGCTTGTCCTAAATTCGAATCGTCTTTTTTCTCGGGTGTTGCTGCTTTAAAGAGACTCGCACCGAACCCACCAATGCTTTTACTTTCACTATACGAATTTTTATTAGTATTAATATTGATGGACGACAGTTCATTCAATTCATTTTCTAAATTATCCAGTTCTCCTAAATCAATTTTAGTGGATGCAGAGCTGTTTTTTTTTTTATCATTCATCAAAAATTCGATTCCAGAGCCGAAATTCGAACTGGCACCACCACCTCCAAGATTCATTGTAATTGGCTCTAAATCTAAATCAATTACCTCCATGGTTTTAATAGTATAACAAAAATTATGTTTAAGTTCTACGCGTTCAAATTAATATTACCGCGTTTCATATACCAAATGCCTTGTAAAAAACAGTCCGCTAAATCGTCTTTTTTTTTTGTTTCTAAAATATGAGCCCATTTCACAAAACTGGGTTGCTCCAATATCCGAGAACAATAAAACACAGCGTCCTTTTTATGTTTTGCATACTCGGTCCCGGCATCCGGATTTTGCGTTTCGAATCCCTTCAATTTACCAGCAGATGATAAGAACTCTATATTTATAGAGTCATTGGACATAATGAAATACTGGGCTATCATGCCCTGAATCGTCTTCATTCTTGTGGCGATGGGTGATATCTGGTTCTCGATTACTACATGGGTTGCTGTTTTGAAATATTCTATTTTATCAAACTCCTTTTTCATGTTCCGACCAATAGTTATTAAATCCAAGTCACCGGCACTGGTTCGATTGTATACGATTTTAGACAACATACGTTCTCCTATTTTGGATAATATAACAGATTTCAAGTCTGTCATATTTACTGATGTTACATTGTGATCCGTTGCATACTTTTTCAATTCATCTATCTTTAACTTATTCAGAGAACCTGGTAATAAAAATTCACTGGATTTTGCGTGTTTCTCACAGAAAAATTGTCCTTGTTTTGAATATTTCGCATTCTTCCCACAAACCCCGTTTTTTTTATTGAAACATGCGCATTTATTATCTGGAAGTTCTCGGTTCATTAAGTTGATTACATTCCAATCAATCACTGAATTAGATGAATCGAACACGCAATATGCCAGGTTCTTGATACCGACGTCGATACTGACGAGTGCCATAAATATAGGATATCGAACGATAATTCTATATTTATTTTAGGGTTTTACTATATTCCTTCGCGCTGTATTCCATTACAACATTAGCCTTCGTTGTCATGTATTTTCGATAATCGGCATTGCTTTTGATATTATTGCTTTGGACTAGTTTTTTATTATCCGTGTCCAGTGGCACTCTCATTTTACCGTCATATGGCATCATTTATTATATATCTACATTTTTTATTTGTTAGTCAGTAATTTTAACAATTCGCGCTTGCTAAATTTACTAGCATCGCTACATAATCCTTTGGATATGACTAATGACTTTAGAGCTCCGACTGTCATTTTTTTATATACGTGTATGCTTTGGTCACTTGTTGCTGGTGACGAATTGAATACAATGTCCGAAGATGCGTTCACTTTGAGAACCTTGATTTTATCTAAGTCGTCGTCATTGAGTTCTATAGGTGATGTGTCATTGTCTGAATCAGAATCGTCATCATTTTCTTGAATTTGGTCGACTTGTTCTAAATCATTGATGTTTATTATTTTGATACTTTCATCTGCAGGGGCTGACACCCCCCGCACGCCCCCCTCATTTGCGGGGGCTGACGCCCCCCGCACGCCCCCTTCATATGCAGGGGCTGACTTTGCGACGAAGTCGGTGCTGGCTTCCCCCTCATCGCTTTCATCATTATCATCATTATCATCACTTTCATCATCATCATCATCATCATCACTTTCATCATCACTTTCATCCTCGCTTTCATCTACTTGTTGCAATATTGCGTTTACGTAATTCACGCGCTCACTGCTTAGTTCATTCACTGGACGTTGAACTTTCATTGAATTTAGTTCTTTTGCCATATTTTGAACGATATCAAACATTGTATCACTCTTCTGTTCAATTGTAGTGATTCTCTGCTTGAAATGATAAATTAGTAAAATTATTAGGATAAATGTGATTCCTAAACTTAAAAAAAAGAACGATTCAATCATACTGAATGCACTCATAATTGGGTTTTATTATACATAAATATTATAATAGTTTACTACAAACGAATAAAAAAGAATATATACTGAATGTATAGAAATGGAAACTATTCAACCTAGATACGAGACTATACCAACAGAATCATTTAGTATAAAAAATACGACAATTATAGTTTTAATTGTCCTATTAGGATTATCACTTATTGGAATAAATCTTCTAGATATTGCCAGCAATATAATCAAAACGGTCATATCGATTTTCGGACCTCTGATTACTCAATCATTGTCAATTTTAGGATACACTACAGGCACGGTTATCAATAAAACCGCGGATATTGTATCTGATACAACTAAAGCTGGCATCGACATTGCCGAAGGCACAGTTCAAAATGTCGGTGATATTTTAATATCGGCTAGCAGCGGCGGTATGAATATAAATTCGAAAACTCAATTGGATTCTGTAATCAATAATTCCAATAAAATGGACACTACACCCGAACCAGATACAACCGAAAATCCAATTCAAAATCCGATTGCTAAAGGCAAAGGTGGATGGTGTCTAATCGGAGAATACAAGAACCGCCGAGGCTGTATGGAAGTGTCCGATGATAGTAAATGTATGTCCGCGCAAGTATTCCCCACCCAGAAAATGTGTCTAAATCCAGCGCAAGGCGCTTAATCAAAATATAGTGCAATATTATATAAACATGATTCCATCGTCCGCATACATTGCGGTCGGGCAATATTTAGTTGATAAATCACATTCTCATGATTTGATTAAAGGCATATATACCCTCGAATATTTACAACGTAGTAATTTTACATCGTTTCATTTGAACTTGTTTATGGTTGGGCTTCTAAATCCGTTCAATTATTTCCGTAAAAAATGAAATCGTTGTCATATGAAACATAAAACATAATAAAATTGAATAAAATTCATTGTCATATAGCAAATGATAATACACACAAACAAATGAATCTAAGACTATTTATACTATTGGGGTGCCATATTAACGAATTATTGAATAGTCGTATTGAGACTGCAATTAGCTTGGCGATGGGCGATGGCGTCAAAACTGATTGGTTCTTGAGCGGAGGTATCAAAAATCCGACCGAAGACACGGTTAGCGAAGCTGCGAAAATGGCGCAAAAAATACAATCATATGAGAACAAAACAGCGAATGACTGGAACTTTATATACGACACGACTGCTACAAACACCGCCGAGAACTTCATAATGGCGAATAGACAACTCAATTTAACTACATATTCGGAAATATATGTAGTTACTTCTAAATTTCATCATAATAGGGCGAAAGCGATTGCCGACAAAGTGATTCAGCCGAACCGTTTCAAATGGGCACTTTCAGAGTTGAAATTGAAAGACTCGGATTATTGGGAAAAAATCCATATCAAGAATGTAGATTCTGATGTGCGCAACGCATTCACTCGTGTGATGTAGAGATCACGCTTCAATAGCGATATTCAACTGAGTGAAAAAATCAACATTACTGTCATTATTTATGCGAATCGAACACCAACATTCATGTAATCCAGATACGCGTTTCAATTGCGCCGGCGGTATCTTTTGTAGAACGGATTCGTCTATAACGTTGATTTTTTCTTCGGACGCGTAGAATAACATTATGTTTGGATTGTTTACAATCCATGATACATCATTTGAAATTATTGAGTTTGGCTCATTGTATAGGTCGGTCGGTTGTTTGAAAGAAATCAACGAATAATTACTGTTCAATAAATTGCCCCCATCGAAGAGGTCTGACGCAGGACATAATAATGCTTTTGGCAAGAAAAATTTAGGATTCAATATGAATAGAGGACTCGCAAAGAGTGCAGACACTAATTCAGCCTTTATATTTTTACATATAAATGGCATCAATAGGATTATTTTTTCGTATTTGGGTATTTCATAAGGGTTTGATTTGAAATATTTCGTTAATAATCCAGCTCCTAAACTATGTGCCATTAGTATATCAAACTTGCGACTCCCAATAGCTGAACACATACGATTGAATACAACATCGAGAGCCTCCGATGGGTCGTAATCGAAATATACGAGGTCGTGAGTTTTATTTACAATCATTTTTAAATGTAAATAATCATCGAATCCTGACGACAATGGCGTAGCAAACCCGCGGATAAATAAAATCGATTTCATTGTATATAAAATTATGAGATATTTTTCATTATTCACATGCGCAAAACATTTTTTTTGTCATCTGGTTGTAACTCTCTCAATAACCACCATACATGCGCAGGCACATCAAATTCATCCAGTCCTTGTGTAGATGTATGCGAAACATTTGTTTTTTTGTATGTATCAATGTCTTTTATTCCAATGTTGTAATAATAATCGATCATTAAGGGTGGCATCGGTGTTGCGCAAAATAAAATTGGTATATTTCCATTGATGTAATTATGTTTGGTTTGTTTCGGTTTATACATTTTCGGACATATTACGAAACAATCCTTTGGTAGGTCTTTATCAACATCAATTCCAAATCCACCGTCTATACATTTTATACCATCTAGTTGTGCGTTATAAGTGCATAAAAATGGTACGTGAAAACTGCATAATAATATGTTGAACAAATCATTATTCGATTTGAATGTATTATACCATTTGAAACCATTTTTAGTTGTAACTCCAATATTTATCATATTGTTTAATTTTTTATAGGCGGTTGGGTGTTCGCGATGAATGATTTCAATAGCCTTTATTAGTTGTATTGTCAAATTAGCTTCGTTAAAATTGAATAATAATCCATTGAACGCATTTGTCGTTATAGATTTGTATAGTTCTAGTGTATATTTATCATCATATAATAGGAACATAACGCAACTAAGCGCACCAGCCGAGCAGCCATATAATACAGAGTTACTATTCTTTATTTCTTCGCGCAAGTTGGATAACGCACCTAATTGATATATCATACCATACGCGCCGCCGGTTATATATATATTTTTAAAATTATTTGTATTCATATACACCCGTGAGATATTTGAATTTGCACAAAAAAACGGATTATACACAAAATCATTTTTATACTGTAGTAATTATTATGGAGCCTTGATTGGTCGGGGGTGCTGGCGATCCATTCAAATCGATTGTAAAATTTTCGGATTGATCTTCGGATACATTCACGAACGCGCCAAATACTCTGTTTGTGAATGTCCCTGAAACATGGAGTAATACATCAGTAGCGGCTGACATTCTAAATTCATACAAATATCCAGATTGCGTTGGCAATGTCAAATTGGATATTTGTAAATTTCCGACATATTTAACTCCACTAAGCGTGACTTTATTTGAGTCCGATACTACTTTTGCGTTTACACTCGTGAATGATTGAGTCGGTGTGCCAGGCAATGGTAAACCGTTATAAAAAACACCGAATGTGAGCGAGCTTATTCTATAGGTTGATTCATACACATTATTGCCGGATACATCCGCCGATATATATATTCCAATTGGAATGCTTATATTGAACGTCGTATTGGATTTTGTTGGAGTATCAATCGTCATTCTCGCAATAGTAACGGTCGTCCCATTTTGGACCAGAACGTTGTTTTCGGCATACAATGTGAATATTTTATTGGTTTCTTGGATTTGGTCCAAATTTGCATAATTATCCGCGTTTGACGCAATGTTATACAATGGCACGGTTTCATCATATTGTAAAGTAATGACTGGACCTGGCACATCACTGGAAGACGATGGTGTAGGCAGTGCTAAATCACCTGGACAGATATTGTTAGCTATTTCATTCAATACTGTTGCGTAGCGACCTCGCGCTGTCATCCGATTTGTTTTTACCACATTTTTTTTGTATTTTAATATTTCCACCTTTCTACGCATATCGACCTGGTATTGTGTCGGAAATGTTTCTGTTAAATATGGATTTGCATAATGGTTTCCTTCATACCGATTTGCTGGCTTCCTTAGCTGTGCCAGTTGTCTTCGCTGTTCTAGTATAGCACATATGTTACTACTCATATCTATTATACTGGGTTATTTTTTTCAATACCATTTTCCAGATAAGAAATCGGTGGACGTATCGACAATATCAGTTGTCGATTTCATATTCGGACCTGACATAGTGATATTGGTCAACTGGAATACATTGAGCGCTCTATCGAAATATCGCAAATTTGACATTTGACCAGCAAATCCGCCATTCTGAGAAACCCAAATATCACCGTAATTTTGTTTCGGTACGTTTTGGAATGCCACTCGTTTCTTCAATATGCCATTCACATAGATGTCTAATATTTTATTTTCGAGGCGGATTGCTACATTGACCCATTTTCCGAATGGAATATCTTCTATTGTGACAGTTTCGGCAGTTCCAGATACAGTGTCCATTACAACTGATAATGTACACGTTTTGTTGGCGGTGGTGGTGGTTTCCGTTTGATTTAAATACACTCCGGGCGCATTGCTGCCAACTTGCATTTGACCCTTATTGGTTACTGATGCTATAGGAACGCCACTTAAACCTTTACTGAATACGTGTTTAAAATCGTTATCATCAGTCTCAAATTTTTCAATATTCAACCAAACTGTCCACGTATATTCCATTCCGGTCGTCTGATTATTGGAACGAAACAGCGTAATAGAACCGGGCTGACTAGGGTCTTGATGAATCTGTTTTGATCTAGTTCCTTCTTTGATACCCTTTATAATATAGGGACTCTTACTCGGCATAAAAAAGTAACTGAGTAAATATATTCCTAAATTCATTAATATCATAAATCCTATGAGAACCAGTATCAAGAATACGAATTTGGCGATTAATGTATTCGTCTGTAGAAATTCGCCACTCGAATCCACTAAAGATTTCGATGAGAAATCTTGAACGGTAGTGCTTAATGTGTTTCGCACATCACTTATGGATGCTGTCACATTTCCAATCGTGTTGCTTATACCTTCTTGTATTTGTGGTAGTTGTTGTGCTATTGGAATATTCAAACTCATCCTATATAATAATATAGGATAAATTTTATCAATCTAGAAACTGAAAGTCGAAGCTATTACATTGTCTTTCAATATTGACAGATTCACATTGTAATTACCAATAGAGTTCTTCAGGCTGGAACCGCTATTATTCTTCATATATTTGGACCAAACGTCACTGGGACCTAGAACCTTGCCTATTCGGTCAATCTTCGAAATATACGTGTCATGACCGCTACCGAACTTTAATGGCGATGATGATACTGTTACACTGATATTTTCATTTTGAACCGACTTGACCAATTTACCATCTAAGTAAAAGTCAGTGATTCCGGCAGAATCGAGAACAATCGTTACATATACCCACTTTTGAATGGGGAAATTGTTAGTGATATCGACCACATCGGGTATTACGTCCGCAGAACTATTCGCATTGGTTACCTCGTCAGCAGTAGGCTTAATTTTACATTTCAATACGGCTGAACTTTTGTCCAAATACAAGAGAACATCATTTTCGCGTCCAAATATCATTTTATTCTTATTATTGTTGTCCCAGGTATTCACGTAAATCAAAACGCCGTATGTCCGATTTGCACTAGAAGTCAATTTGTCGTTGGCAAGATCTGGGATAGCGCCAGCTAAATGTAAGTTTTCAGCCAGTGTCGTTTCACTAGAGAATAATCTACTAAACAATGACATCATTATTATAACTACTAACATAACACCTAACACTATAACTAAAGTATTCATTTCTATAAAATTACAATATATTATTTATTGGCGGATTCCGCCCATTTAATAGGTTGTAAGCGGACGTAATTTCGTAAATACTCAATGGTTTGTTATAATACGCAACATTACAAATAGCACCATATAGTCCATTTGCCTCGCCAGTTACAAATTGGTCTGTAGTATTATTATAGATAGGCATGCATTTCACGGACCGCTCTAAAACACCGTCAATAAACAAGTCGACGTAATCGCCATTGTAATTAAAAACGAAATTATGCCATATTTGACTGGATAGTTCTATAATATGACTCTGTCTTGGACCAAATGAAACACGGTACGTATCGCGAAATTTGTCTTTATATTCATCTTTTGCGTTGACAAATTCTATCTTAGGTTTCCAACTACTGTCACTACCATAGGAGAAAATATTAATGTCTTTATTTGTGCTATGGGTTCTCTGATTCACAAATGTCCATAGAGAAATTGCATAAATATGATTTGTTTCTTTTTCCGGAAGAATGTCTTTATCTGGATTTACGTTTCTGAATGTATATTCAGAGTCGAGGAATATTGCTTCGTTCACAATCGGAGTTCCTCCTAAATTCAGTGCTAATTTCGGTATATGGGAAATTGCCACAAATAATAATAATAATAACATTTCTATCACGAACAATATATAAACTACTGGTGGTGTCAAGTTAAATTCGTTCTTGATAAATTCGGTGAAGTCACCAATCAAACAAGGTAGGAAGAAAATGAAATTGATTATAAAACCAGTCATTCCAGTAGCATTGCTAAAATGGCGCAACACTGAATTGGATATCATAGCCAATCCAACTAAAATACCGAGAGAACCGATGATATAAGTGGTATATCGGAATGCTTGTTCGTGAACTGACGATGCTGTGCTATCGAATGTGTATATAATGCTCATGAATATGACTAATATAACGAGCATTAAAGAAACACTCAATAAATTGACACTGAACCTCATAACGAATAAAAGTGATAATGTCATAAAGAACGCGGACGTTAGCACGTAACCATATGTTTCCGAACTGCTGATATGCTCGGAATTCAGCACCATGTGGATAACGGATATCATTATAATATTGAATACAAATATCGAGACGTATCCGATGTTTTTGGGTGTCACGAAATTAGATATTGGTTGAGACGTCATTTTATAGTTATAATATACAAATATAAAATTACAAGTTCTCTATTGCGGTTTTCTTTCCGTGACAATCTCTACACAATGCTATAAGATTATCCACGTGATTACTACCACCGTGCTCTAAACGTATTGTATGATCCACCTCGAACCAAGCGGGTAACTGTTTTTTACAATCGCCACAGTGCCAATTTTGCCTGGCTGCAACAAATTTTTTCTTAGTTTCGCTAACAGAGCGTTTCGTGGATTTACCGCCCGAGTTCAAAATACGCGATTCGTATTGTGGGGCTTTACCTGCGAAATCTTGTCTAGATGTGAAATCCAAAATGGGTGAAATTATACTGACTGCATTTTTGTCAACTGGTAGATATTTGATATATTCATTCGATGCGACCAACATGCTCTGGGCATGAACCGGATTTTTGCGCATTAGCCAACATAGAGTATAGCCGAAAAGCGCAACACCTGCCATCTGGTAATATTTTTTCCATGACAGCACTGTATTTAGATATTTACCCTCGCTATAAATATTCGCAATAACAAATGCCGTTATAAGGAGAACGACAAATTCAAATCGCATAGTTCCTATATATTACTACGAATATATATATATTAACATGAGGCAAATCAATATTAACGCTGCATAAATATAATGTTTGCGTATCCCCAAGCTCTCGCTTAGTATTATAGGCTTTGCTTTATATTCGGCAAAATATGCGTCGATTGATTCCAATAGAGACATTTCTTCTTTACCGAGCAATACGTTCAATTTATTATGTATGAAATGGACCCACCGAACGAACGATTCGCGGCTGCCTAGATACGGACTGACAGGATATTTATCCAATAATTGACTAAATCGGTCGCCCATTTCGGAGTCCGGTATAAACAGTGGCATATTTTGAATAGTATCGTAATATTTGCGTTTTGTCACTTCATTTGGAGTTTTCGGATAGGAATGAGCAATTGTATGTAAGAAAAACCAATAATGTGGTCCCCAAACAGTCGCATCAAATTCCATATTGAAAGTATATAGAACAATGGGATTATATATTTTCAGAAGATGAACAAAAATAGCGTGTGTAATAATTGTGGAAAATCTGGTCATTTATTTCATCAATGTAAAATACCAATTACAAGCATCGGATTAATTGCATATAGGTATAACAAAAAACAGGGGATTGAATATTTAATGATAAGGCGAAAGGAGACGCTGGGATATATTGATTTCATGCGAGGTAAGTATTCAGTACATAATAAAGAATATATAATGAATATGCTAAAACAGATGACGGTATCTGAAAAGGAACAATTGATAACGTTGGATTTTGATATATTGTGGACTGGTATTTGGGGCAATGGCTATATGAATAATAAATATAAGACGGAAGAAATATTATCACGCGACAAATTCAACGCGCTCGTTTCCGGTATATTTGTAAAGAATGAGTTTTTCACACTGAAATCGGTTGTAGAGGATTCAACCAAATTTGGCGAAGCCTGGCTGGAACCGGAATGGGGATTTCCGAAAGGACGGCGCAATAATCAGGAGAAGGATTTCGATTGTGCTATTCGCGAATTTTGTGAGGAGACTGGTTACTCTTGTGATAAGCTGAAACATTTACAAAATGTGTCTCCATTTGAGGAGACATTTATTGGTTCGAACTATGTATCTTACAAACACAAATATTTCCTGACATTTATGAATAAGAACGATACATTAATTTTGGATAATTTTCAGAAATCGGAAGTGAGTAAAATGGTTTGGACAAGTTTCGATAATTGTATAAAATTGATACGACCTTACAATTTAGAAAAGATTCGCATACTCACTAATGTCGATAATTGTTTAAATAAGTATAAAGTTTATCAAGTGTAAAAATGTATAGCAGTATATTATATCAAAGATGGTTCAAATAAAAAAATATTATCAATTGAAAAAGGATTTGGACAATCCAAATATCGTTTATATGCCACAGAGCATGCGAGACGAAATGACACAAGAGTTTTTTGATAAAAATTATACAAATAAAACTATAGGAAAAATCGGATTGATAACGGTAAAAGTGATATCTGATAATAAAACTAAGAAGAAAAAATCACCAAAATCGAATAATAAAACCAAGAAGAAACAAATAGAACCAGTCCAAGACATAGAACCAGTCCAAGACATAGAACCAGTCCAAGACATAGAACCAGTTCCAGAACAAGGCAAACCACTATATAGGAACGCACAGTTAGGAACTATAAGGACCTATAACCATCTCGATTGGTTCGATAAAAATGACCATTCAAAGGGTAAAGTAATGCCGCTTTATTTTTATCAATATTTGGTTCATAAGGGAATATACGAAAGCGACTATGAGTCAAAAGGTCATATAACAATTAAAGGGTCAAATCCAGTTATTAATATTGGTGCTGAACCTCAAATTACAAAGGCATTCAAGCGAACACCAAAAATCGTAATAGTTGGGCGACGGACAATAATCGATTCGGAAGAAAAAGAAAAAGAAGAAGAAAAAGAACTTACTCCAGTTTCGGTCGATGGTTATGATTTTTTATATCCCGAATTAGACGACCCAAATTTCAATATAAAAATCGCACAACGTAAAGAATTCAACGACGCCAAATACGACGGCGCGATTCATGATGTAAAAATACAATCGGAAATCTTATGTAATGCCGACTTCGAATTGATGCCTCACCAGCAATTCGTTAAAAATTTCTTGTCCATCCAAACTCCGTATAATAGTTTGCTTTTATACCATGGTCTCGGAACAGGAAAAACATGCTCAGCAATAGGTGTAGCCGAAGAAATGCGAAATTATATGAAACAAATCGGTCTGCGCAAAAAGATTATGATTATCGCGATGCCAAACGTTCAAGACAATTTCCGATTGCAATTATTCGACCCACGCAAATTAAAATTGGATAACGGATTATGGACTATCGAGTCTTGTATAGGAAATAGTTTATTGCGCGAAATCAATCCTACTGGCACGAAAGGTAAAGAATCGGACCGCGATACAATGATTGAACAAATCAATGGAATTATCGGTCAATACTACGATTTTATGGGATATACGCAATTTGCCAATTATATCAGTTCCATTATAGAAGTAAAGGGCAATCTACCCGAAAGCGACAAACTCAAGATTAAAAGCCGACAAATTAAAAGTGTTTTCAATAACCGATTAGTAATAATCGACGAGGCTCATAATATTCGTATAACTAATGAGAACAAGAACAAGAAAGCCGCCGAATTATTGATGGATGTCGCAAAACACTCCGATAATATGAGACTGTTATTGCTATCAGCAACACCTATGTATAACTCATATGAAGAAATTGTCTGGTTAGTAAATATGTTGAATTTAAATGATAAACGCGGGCAAATCGCAATTTCCGACATATTCGAAAATAATGGTATCTTCAAACCAGATGGACTTTCGATATTGAAACGCAAACTAACTGGATATGTTTCATATATAAGAGGGGAGAACCCATATACATTTCCTTATAGAATATACCCAGATAAAGACCCGAATTTTGTATATCCGACACGCCAATTGAATGACAAAGCTATATTAGAAGGAATTCGTCATGTACCAATTTATGTCAATAAAATAAACGAATACCAAGAAAAGGGATACAAGAAGGTTATAGAGGATATGAGAACGAAAGGTGAGATTGATGAAATGGAGACATTCAAATATACATTATTAATGCTACCAGTCGAATCGTTAAATATTATATACCCATACGACGATACTACAAATATCGAAGAAATTACAGGTAAGAGCGGATTATCGCGTGTGATGGATTCGACTGAAACGGCTTCTATACGATATAATTTCAAATATAAAGACCCCAATTTGCGAATATTCAATCGCACGGAACTACCAAAATATAGTGCGAAAATGGCGAATATATGTGAAATTATTAGCAAATCGGAAGGTATTATATTGGTATATTCTCAATATATAGATGGCGGGTCCGTGCCAATGGCACTCGCGCTAGAAGAAATGGGTTTCACTCGATATGGTAGTGACAAACAGACGCGCTCTCTTTTCGCAACCCCACCGACACAAAATATAGGTATGAAATATGTTATGATAACTGGGGATAAAATGTTCTCACCAAACAATGACAAAGATATAAAGAAGCTGAACGCACCAGACAATATAGATGGTAGCAAAATCAAGGTGGTGCTTATTTCCAAGGCGGCAGGCGAAGGTATAGATTTCAAAAATATACGACAAATACATATCATGGAACCATGGTATAATATGAATCGTATAGAGCAAATAATCGGGCGCGGCGTGCGCAACCAAAGTCACTGTAAATTACCATTCGAAAAGAGAAATGTTGAGATTTTCCTGCATGCCACATCGTTAACTGATGCGACCGAAGAATCCGCGGATATGTATGTATATCGTTTGGCTGAAAAGAAATCGATTGAAATTGGGAAGGTCACTCGTATTCTCAAAGAGACGGCAGTAGATTGTATTTTAAATATAGGTCAAACAAACTTCACTACGGAGAACATGGCAGCATCCAATACGAATGTAAAACTGATATTATCGAGAGATAAAAAGGAAATAGATTATACAATTGGCGACAAACCATATACTGAATTATGCGATTATATGGACAATTGCGCATTCACTTGTAGTCCTACGGCAGACATTGAAGTAACTGAAATTACATATAATGAGAATTTCGTGGAAATCAATAATGATACTATTATAAAGCGAATCCGGGACCTATTCAAAGATGTGCCGAAAGGAAGACACTTCTATAAACGCGATGACCTATTCAATTCAATTAATATAGTGAAATCGTATCCGGACGCACAAATATTCTCGGCATTGACGTATTTAATTGATAATAAGAATGAACATATAACCGATAGATATGGGCGAATTGGAAATTTAGTAAATCATGGTGAGTATTATTTATTTCAACCGATAGAAATCACAGATGATGCCGCATCTATATACGAGAGAACCCGACCAATTGATTTTAAGATGGATTATGTAAATATTAAAATGCCCGAAAAAGAAAAAGAGAAAGAAAAAGATAAAGAGAAAGAGAAAGAGACGGACACTATTATAAAACAAATAATCGACAATTTGGATATGGCATTCGGACCGCTCCTGAAATACAATGATAAAAATTGGTATAATGCAGTAAATGTGATGAAGGATTATTTAATAAAAAACTATTTAACAGAAACTCAATTCAAAGAATACGTAGTGTATCATAATTTAGATAGTATTGGATTATCGGATACGTTAGTTATAATGAACCAGTTAAAAGACATTCCTGCACTCTATCGACCAATCATTGAAAAATATTTCAAGGACAAACGGATAACTGCCAAAGATGGAACCATTGGAATTGTTTTACGTAGAGAAGATAAACCATATATTTTTTATACACAAAATGAGTCCGGTAAATGGGAACCTGTCACAAACTACTCTGTAATAAGTAAGTTTATGAATTCGCCAGATTATACATCCAAATATATTATTGACAAGAGAAGACTCAATCGACTATTTGGATTTATGTCCTGGATACCAGCTATAGACGAGTCTATATTTAAAATCCGAGACTTAGAATCCACTGTCAATACCATTGGTGCCAGAGTAGACCAGGCACAAGTCAAAGATATTATAGCGAAATTGAACGCAATAGTAAGGAATAATACTATTTATACATCCGATAACATAAAAGATATCCAAAACGAAAAAACATATATAGGGGAAGGTAAAAGGAAAATGGTTGTCATACTAGAGATGATATTGCGATATAATAACGAAAATGATACAATCAAATTGAATGAAGATAAAGCCAAACTAAACATAGAAAGTGATGATTATAAAACTAGATTGAAAGAGCTGAATGACCAATATAAAATATGGTTTATAACCAGCGAACAGATTGACATTAATAAAATTCAAGATTTAGGAAAGAAAAATAAAATAAAATAGATACTCGATATACCTATTTTTTATGGAAATACATAAAAATTGATTATATATAAACACACATTATATATAATAATAAAAATGGCTATATACTTAAAATCAGTTCTTTCCAAAAAAATCAGACTATTGATAACCGAAATAGGTGAAAATGTAAGTGAAATCTTAGAATATAAGATTACCTCATATGTCGAGGGTAAATGTATTGCAGAAGGATTTATAAAACCTAGCTCAGTCAAAATAATCAGTTATTCGTCGGGTAATGTCAATGCGGAATTCGTCGAATTTCAAACGGTGTTTGAATGCTCGATATGCCATCCAGTGGAAGGTATGATAATCGATTGTATGAGTAAAACGATTACCAAAGCGGGAGTTCATGCACAAGTGATTGATATCGATGGAACGATACCAGTAACTGTATTTGTTGCGCGAGACCACCACAATACAAACAAACATTTCAATACAATCAAAGAGAACGTAAAAATACAGGTAAAAGTAATCGGAGCACGTTATGAATTGAACGACCCGTATATATGTGTAATTGGTAAATTGGTCGATGCTCCTCTAATTAAACCAAAAATAAAAATAGGCGGAGAACCGAATCATGAAGATGATGAAGATGACGAAGATGATGAATAATAACAATAAACAATAAACATATATAGAATCTTTTTTGTATATACTGTAATACGACATGGAAGTCGAACAACTGGAAAACATTAAAAAAAGTATAGAATCTATGCCCAAGATACATCATATTGAAATACTACGCATATTGAAGAATATACCGAATGTGAAATTAAACGAGAACAAAAGTGGAGTGTTTATAAATCTGACTTTTCTACCAAAGGAAACAATCAATGAGATATCATATTATGTCAATTATATAGCGGAACAAGAAAATACATTGAAAACTGTCGAACTACAAAAAAACGAGTTTAAAAACACCTTTTTTAATGATGGCGAATAAAAACGGGATTTACACGGCTTGTGCTGTATAAATTATATATATATATATATTTGAAAATGTAATAAAGATTTCTTCATATTTATAGTATGTCATTATACCATCAAATTTTTATTAAAAAAACATTTGACACGCCTGAAAAAATATGCGTGTTAAATAAATTTATGTATTCGGGTCTAATACCAATACAAATACCAATACAAATACCAATACAAATACCAATACAAATACCAATACAAATACCAATACCAATACCAATACAAATACCAATACCAATACCAATACATGTCCCAGTTCGAATAAAAACAACAGTAAAGGAGGGGTCGCAGGGGAACCTAGGTTCCCTGCCAATAAAGGAGGGGTCGCAGGGGAACCTAGGTTCCCTGCCAATTGGTTCCCTGCCTTTTTTCCCAGATAAAATGGAC
>Ga0209353_10000147_pt1 | contig 41505 bp, 41 predicted proteins | sample LauGreSpBDMM15SD_2_FD_187561 | JGI IMG/M metagenome (GOLD analysis project Ga0209353, IMG submission 187561) | Freshwater lake microbial communities from Lake Michigan, USA - Sp13.BD.MM15.SD (SPAdes) (version 2) | ecosystem: Environmental > Aquatic > Freshwater > Lake | place: Lake Michigan... | reverse complement strand
GAATACAAACAGTATTGGCCTCTGGCCGACAGAACATTGGTAATGATTTTTGAAAAAGCGAGCACTCGAACACGATTATCTTTTGAGGCGGGCATTCAACAGCTTGGCGGCTCAGCGATATATTTAAATACGAGAGACTCTCAATTAGGAAGAGGTGAGCCTGTAGAAGATGCAGGACAGGTTATTTCCCGTATGTGCGATCTTGTGATGATCCGAACATTTGAGCAAGATATCATTGATCGATTTGCACAAAACTCGAGAGTGCCTGTGATTAATGGATTGACGAATGAATATCATCCTTGCCAAATTCTTGCGGACATTTTTACCTATATTGAACATAGAGGTTCTATTCAAGGTAAAACAGTTGCATGGATTGGTGACTCAAATAATGTTTGTAATACATGGCTTCAAGCAGCTGAGGTATTAGACTTTAATGTACATGTGTCAACACCTAAAGGTTATGAGGTTGAAGTGGAGCGAGCAGGTTTATACGGTGATAAACATTTTGAAGAATTTGAAGATCCTATGGATGCAGCGAAAGATGCTGAGATTGTTACAACTGACGTATGGACGAGTATGGGTTTTGAATCTGAAAACGAAGAACGTTTAAAAGATTTTGCAGATTGGCAAGTGGATCAGGAGATGATGTCAGTAGCATCCTCGAATGCTTTGTTTATGCATTGTCTGCCAGCACACCGAGGCGAGGAAGTAACTGCAGAAGTAATTGACGGTGCTCAAAGTGTTGTATGGGATGAGGCTGAGAATCGTCTTCATGTTCAAAAAGCATTGATGGAATACCTGTTATTAGGAAAAATGAAAAATGAGTGATATTAAGAAAATTGTTCTAGCTTACTCTGGCGGACTAGACACGTCAGTTATTTTGAAGTGGCTACAAGAAACCTATCAATGTGAAGTGGTTACTTTTACAGCCGATTTAGGGCAGGGTGATGAATTAGAGCCTGCAAAAGAAAAAGCTAAAGCTGCAGGTGTAAAAGAAATTTTTGTTGAAGATTTGAAAGAAGAATTTGTTCGAGATTTTGTATTTCCAATGTTTAGAGCAAATGCAATTTATGAAGGCGAATATTTACTTGGTACTTCTATTGCGAGACCGCTTATTGCTAAACGTTTAATAGAGCTTGCTAAAAAAACGAATGCAGATGCTATTTCTCATGGCGCAACAGGTAAAGGTAATGATCAGGTTCGTTTCGAACTAGGAGCGTACGCACTTAATCCTGATATTAAAATTATTGCACCCTGGCGCGAGTGGGATTTGCTTAGTCGAGAAAAATTACTTCAGTACGCTGAGAAAAATAATATTCCAGTTGAGATGAAACATAAACATGGTGGCAGCCCATACAGTATGGATGCCAATTTATTGCATATTTCGTATGAAGGACGTCATTTAGAAAATCCTGGTGCTGAACCTGAAGAGGATATGTGGCGTTGGACTGTAAGTCCTGAAAAGGCACCAAATGAATCTGAAACCATCGAGATTCAATTTAATAAAGGTGATCCAGTTAGTATTAATGGCAAAACCATGAAAGCACATGAACTATTAGCGACTCTCAATCAGATAGGTGGTAAGCACGGTATAGGTAGATTAGATCTTGTGGAGAACCGATATGTAGGTATGAAATCTCGAGGCTGTTATGAAACACCCGGGGGCAGTATTTTACTAAAAGCGCATCGAGCCATTGAATCTATTACACTAGATCGTGAAGTGGCACATCTAAAAGATGACTTAATGCCAAGATTTGCTTCTTTGATTTATAACGGCTACTGGTGGAGTCCTGAGAGGCTTGCATTACAAACACTCATCGACCACACGCAAAATAATGTAAATGGCTGGGTGAGATTGAAGCTATATAAAGGCAATATCAGTGTGATTGGCAGGGACAGTGCAACAGACTCTCTTTTTGATACTTCCATTGCAACATTTGAAGATGATGGAGGCGCATATGACCAAAAGGATGCAGCAGGTTTTATTAAACTCAATGCTTTAAGAATGAGAATCGCAGCAAAAATTAAAAAATAAGGTGAATTTAAATGGCTCAATTTGATAATGTAAGTGTAAAGAAAAAAGCAAATATTTATTTTGATGGTAAATGTGTGAGCCATACGATTCTTCTTCCAAATGGAACAAGAAGTACGGTCGGCGTAATTTTTCCAAGCACATTAACTTTTAATACACAGGCAGCTGAAGTGATGGAAATTCTTGCTGGACACTGCCGCGTAAAATTACAGGGCGCTTCTGATTGGAATGAGTATAAAGAAGATCAAAAATTTTCTGTACCCGCAAATTCATCATTTGAAATTGAAACATCAGATACGCTTCATTATGTTTGTCATTTCGAATAATTTTTTTAAGTAAGGAGATTCTGTATGCCATCTTTTGATGTTTCATCTGAAGTAAATATGGCTAATTTAACTAATTCTATTGATGTTGCCTCTCGAACGATTATTAATCGATACGATTTTAAGGGCACAACCGCAAAAGTCGAATTTTCAGAGAAAGAATTAACCATTACTCTTTACGGGGATTCAGATTTTCAATTGGATCAGATTAAAGATATTTTGCTACCTGCTATGGAAAAAAAAGAGGCTGATAGCTCGAAAAGAATAGAACCTCAAGACATTCAAACTGTATCTGGAAACAAAGTAAAACAGTTGCTTAAATTAAAATCAGGTATCGATACTGAGCTTGCAAAAAAAATTGTCAAATTACTCAAAGATAGCGGGCTAAAAGTTCAGTCTGCTATTCAAGGTGAAAGTGTTCGTGTGTCTGGTGCTAAAAGAGATAACTTACAAGATGCTATTGCATTCATTAAAAAAAGCATTACAGACTTTCCCCTTGAATTTGGAAATTTTAGGGATTAGTCAGACGCATGCAAGCCAAAACACTTTATGAAAAATTATTTGAGAGCCATATTGTTAGAGAAGATGCTGGCACTTATCTCATTTACATTGACCGCCATCTTGTTCATGAAGTTACAAGTCCGCAAGCTTTTGAAGGTTTAAGAATTAATCATAGGCCTGTATGGAGAAATAAATCAGTTCTTGCAGTCCCTGACCATAATGTTCCAACAACAGATCGCTCACTTGGAATTTCTGATCCTATTTCTAGGATCCAGGTCGAAACACTCGAGGAAAATTGTAAACATTTCGGATTAACACAATTTCCTATGAATGATAGTCGCCAAGGTATTGTTCATGTCATTGGACCGGAGCAAGGAAGCACATTGCCTGGTATGACAATAGTTTGTGGCGACTCTCATACAAGTACACACGGTGCATTTGGTGCTCTCGCTATGGGTATTGGTACTTCTGAGGTTGAGCATGTGTTGGCAACTCAATGTTTGATCCTGAAAAAATTTAAAGCAATGGAAGTGCGGGTAGAGGGAAAATTAAACAAAGGTATTACTGCCAAAGATATTGCTTTGGCCTTAATTGGAAAAATTGGAACAGCAGGTGGTACAGGGTATGCGATTGAGTTTACTGGCGAATCTATTCGCACCCTTTCCATGGAAAGTAGAATGACGATCTGTAATATGGCAATTGAAGCGGGCGCAAGAGCCGGTATGGTTGCAGTTGATGAAGTCACAATATCCTACATTGAAAATAGACCTTTCTCACCTAAAGGCGAAGCGTTTGAAAAAGCAAAAGTTTATTGGAAAACATTACATAGTGATAAAGATGCAAAATTCGATAAAATAATCACACTTAACGCAAATGAAATTCTCCCACAAGTGACTTGGGGAACTTCACCTGAAATGGTTGTTGGTATCGATGGTATGACACCTGACCCCAAAAAAGAAAATGATTTGTCGAAAAGAAAAAGTATTGAAGACGCTCTTATCTATATGGGCCTTGAACCCAACCTTCCTATAAACCAAATTAGTTTAGATAAAATTTTTATTGGGTCTTGCACTAATTCGCGCATCGAAGATCTGCGAGAAGCAGCAAGCGTGCTTAAAGGAAAAAAAATTGCCAAGAATATTAAGTTAGCACTTGTAGTTCCTGGATCGGGTCTTGTCAAACTACAAGCTGAAAAAGAAGGCCTAGATAAAATTTTCATAGACGCAGGTTTTGAGTGGCGAGAGCCTGGTTGTTCAATGTGTTTAGCAATGAATGCTGATCGTTTAGACCCAGGAGAGCGTTGCGCGTCAACTTCAAATAGAAATTTTGAAGGTCGACAAGGTCAAGGTGGTAGAACACATCTTGTAAGTCCTTCAATGGCAGCAGCTGCAGGCGTTCATGGTCATTTTGTAGATATAAGAGTTTTAAGCTAATTTATGAAACCATTTGTAACTCTTAAAGGTATTTTGGCCCCACTTGATCGTGCAAATGTAGATACGGATGCAATTATTCCAAAACAATTTTTGAAGTCGATCAAGAAGACAGGCTTTGGACCGCACCTCTTTGATGAATGGAGATATCTCGATCATGGTGAGCCAGGTATGGATTTAAATCAAAGGGTAAAAAATCCTGATTTTGTACTCAATCAAGATCGATACGAAAAGGCAACTATTTTGATCGCGCGAGAGAATTTTGGTTGTGGCTCAAGTCGAGAGCATGCGCCATGGGCAATCGAAGACTATGGCTTTAGAGTAATTTTGGCAACTAGTTTTGCTGACATTTTCTTTAGCAATTGTTTTAAAAATGGCTTACTACCCATAGTTTTATCTGGTGAGACAATTGATCGCTTATTTAAATCTACCTATGCAAATGAGGGCTATGCCCTAACAATTGACTTAGAAAATCAATCTATTACTCTACCTTCTGATGAAAAAATAAGTTTTCAGGTGGATACATTTAGAAAGCATTGCTTAATGAATGGATTAGACGATATTGGATTAACAATGCAGCATAGCGAAACCATTAAAGCGTTTGAAAAGACTTACTACCAAAAAAATTCATGGCTACTTTAAATTAGAAAGACTTTCTAAATAAAATGAAAATTGCAATATTACCTGGCGATGGCATCGGCCCTGAAATTACAAAACAAGCGGTTGATGTTTTAAAAGCACTTAAATTAGGCGCAGAATTATTAGAGGCGCAAATTGGTGGAGCTGGCTATGAAAAATTTGGCGACCCACTCCCAGATTCAACACTTGATCTAGCCATTAAATCTGATGCAGTTCTTCTTGGTGCTGTAGGCGATTGGAAATATGACTCGCTTCCAAGAGAAAAGAGACCCGAGCGTGGATTACTTCGTATTAGAAAAGAACTTAATCTATTTGCTAATTTAAGACCTGCAATTTTATATTCCGAACTTGTTGGAGCCTCATCGCTTAAACCTGAAATCGTATCTAACCTTGACATTATGATTGTGAGAGAACTTACGGGCGATATTTATTTTGGTCAGCCTCGTGGCATCCATGAGAATGAAAATGGTGAGCGTGAAGGTATTAATACAATGCGATATTCAGAATCTGAAATTAAACGCATTGCTCATGTTGCATTTCAGATCGCTATGAAGCGATCAAAAAAATTATGTTCTGTAGACAAGGCCAATGTTTTAGAAACAACTGAGTTGTGGCGGCAAGTGATGATCGACATTTCAAAAGAATATCCCGAGGTTGATTTGACTCATATGTATGTCGATAATGCTGCAATGCAATTAATAAAAAATCCAAAGCAATTCGATGTATTGGTTACAGGAAATATTTTTGGAGATATTTTATCTGATGAAGCTTCTATGTTAACTGGATCTATCGGTATGCTTCCATCTGCATCTCTTGATAGCAATAATAAAGGTATGTATGAGCCTAGTCATGGTTCAGCGCCTGATATTGCAGGAAAAAATATTGCAAATCCACTTGCTACAATTTTATCTTTAGCCATGATGTTTAGATACACATTCAACGAAGAAAAAATTGCGAATAAAATAGAGTCGGCTGTTAAAAAAGCATTAAGCCAAGGTTTCCGAACAGCAGATATTTATTCTGCCGGTGATAAAAAAGTGAGCTGTAGTGAAATGGGTGAAGCAGTGATTGCTTCTCTTAACTAATTAAAGAACGGGACATTTAATGAATCGAGTTGGTTTTGTCGGTTGGAGAGGTATGGTGGGTTCAGTTCTCATGCAGAGAATGCAAGAGGAGCATGACTTTAAAGAATTTGACTCAACTTTTTTTTCTACCTCTCAGACAGGAAACGCAGCACCGCCTTTTTCAGGAAGTCAAAGCACATTAAAAGATGCTAGTGATATTAAAGAACTTGCTGCAATGAATATTATTCTTTCATGTCAGGGCGGAGAATACACATCTGATATATACCCTAAATTGAGAGACTCAGGATGGCAGGGCCATTGGATTGATGCAGCCTCTTCATTAAGAATGGAAAAAGATGCAGTAATTATTCTTGATCCACTGAATAGTGATCTCATTCAAGAGGCTTATAAAAAAGGTAATAAAAATTGGATTGGCGGAAACTGTACTGTATCACTTATGCTTTTAGCGCTTGATGGCTTGTTCAAGAAAGATCTTATTGAGTGGATTACATCAATGACCTATCAGGCAGCAAGCGGAGCTGGGGCTCAAAACATGAGAGAGCTGATTTCTCAAATGGGAAATGTTTACAATCATGCAAAAGATTTAATAGATGATCCTAAGACATCTATCTTAGATATCGATCGAAATGTTTCGTCTACACTTATATCTCAAGATTTTCCAATTGATAACTTTGGCGTCCCTTTAGCTGGAAGCCTAATTCCTTGGATTGATAAGGATTTAAATAATGGTCAAAGCAAAGAAGAATGGAAAGGCTCCGCTGAAACTAATAAAATTCTTGGAAGAGAAAATAATCCAATCGTTATTGAAGGATTATGTGTGCGTATTGGAGCAATGCGATGTCATAGTCAAGCCTTAACGATTAAATTAAAAAAGAATATTTCTTTAGAAGAAATCAATCAAATCATAAGTAGCGCTAATCAATGGGTTAATTTAATTCCGAATGAGAGAGAAATTTCAATGAAAGAGTTAAGTCCTGCTGCAGTCACAGGTAAGCTTTCTATTCCTATAGGTAGAATTAGAAAGCTAAATATGGGGCCTGAATACATTTCAGCTTTCACGGTGGGGGATCAATTATTATGGGGGGCTGCAGAGCCGCTCAGACGTATTTTAAGAATACTTATCAAATCTATTTAAAAGAAATTTATGAGCCAAAAATTTAAAAAATTATTTTTATTGTATGTTTTTTTAGCCCCGCTTATTGCTAATGCACTTCAGCTGGGTAAAATCGTTGTGACATCATCTCAAGGACAGCCTCTTAATGCTGAGATTGAAATGATGTTAACGCCAGGCGAAGACTTATCAAAACTTAAGACATCGCTGGCGTCAAAAGAGAATTACGAGTCACAAGGTATAGAACGCCTTGCTATTCATAATAATATTTCTGTTGAACTGCAAAAAAATGAAAAAGGTCTTACCGTCTTAAAACTGAAAAGTTCTCAGCCTGTTCCAGATCCTTTTTTAGATTTGCTCATTCAAGTCGACTCAGCTAAAGGAAGAAATTACCGTGAATATACGGTACTTCTTGATCCACCAGAAACCCCGATTATTCAGCAAGAAAAAATTGTTGCTGTCGATAAAACAGATCCGCTACCCATCAATGACAGAAAAGAACAAAAGGAAAGTACAGATAAAAATAAGATTACTTTTGAAAAAGAAATTAAAAATAATCTTAAAACGCTAGAGAAAAATAAGCCTGCTGAGCAATCCTCAAAATCAATTACGGTTAAACCTGCAGATACTATCTATAAAATTGCCAGAGAAAATAAGATACCTGGCATTACTACGGAACAAATGGTAGTTGGTATTTTTAATCTTAACGAGCTTGCTTTCACAAATAAGAACATTAACGGTTTGGAAGTCGGACAGAAGATCGCTCTGCCATCAAAAGATGATTTTATGGATTTAACTCATGCAAAAGCGATGGCTGAAATTAAAATTCAGTCTTCACAGTGGAATAAATATAGTACGAAAACTGCTGAAGCTGTTGCAAATAACCCTAAAGTTAGCTCACCGACGTCTGACTTGCCTCTAACTCCAGCAACCATTGTTCAGAATCAGCCAGATTCACCAGCTCCACGGATTAAATTGACCGGTGATACACTACCTAATAATAAAAATAGCAATGAAATTATTCAAAAAGAAATTAATCAGAATAATGATGATAAGACAGCATTAGAAAAAAATATTAAAGTTGCTGAACAAAAAATTGCACTTCTAGAAAAAGAGCTTGCCGATGCAAAAAAAATATTAACCGTATCTAATCAGGCTTTATTTGACCTTCAAGAAAAAGCAAAGCAGGTCAATCAAAATAAAGATTTAACTTCTAAAGTACCTGTAGTTGAATCTAAGCCTGAACTTACCTCTCTCATCAGCCAAGGAAATGAAGTTGATGTTAATAAAAATGATACAACCTCTCCTGCGGATACATCTTTTAAATCTTCTATTTCCGATAGCCCTATTGAGGAAAAAGCAAATGCTCAGTTGGCATCTGACAAGGAGGCCTCTAGTGTGTCATCGTCTAGTGGACTATTTATCTTCTTAGGGGTTCTTTTTGCTATCTTAATAATGCTTTTTGTCATCAAAACCAAAAGACAGAAAGAACAAAAAGAACTCATTGATTCAATAAGTACTGACAAAGAAAAGCCTTATTCAGAAGTGTATAGTGCTAAAGCTTCTCCGGCCATAGAAGAGGAAACTATAAAAGATATTAATTTGTCAGATACTACAATTAATTTATCAGATAAGGATCAGAAGCCGACTCATTTTGACTAGGCTATTGAACGATTAAACTATCGTGCATCCATTAGTTAAATTGGTAGGTATTTTATGTGCTTTATTGCTAATCAATAAATATAATTTCGATTTTAATCTTTTTTTACTTTTCTTTATTGTAGCTATTTCTTTTTTTATAAGATTTTCAATACCTAAACTTATTTTTAGGCTGAAATTTTTTCTTATCATCACCTTCTTTCTCTATGTTTTTAATACGCCAGGTGAGTATATATTTCTTTGGCCTTACCTATCACCGTCCTACGAAGGACTTTTTTTAGGCTCAACTCAAATTATGCGACTTATTAATTCAGTTGCCATCATTACGATTATGATTTCATTGATGAGCTATCAAACCTTGATTGAAACTTTTTATTTAATCTTTAAACCATTAAAACGATTTGGAATTGATGCAAAACGTTTTGCTGTTCGCCTTTATTTAACAATGGAATATGTCAAGACTTTCCAATCAACACGTAAACTTCGCTTTAACCTTAATGATTTGTCATCAATGCTCTTATATTCAAATAATAAGAATCTTATGAGTCTTTCTTATATTCAAATTAACGAAGAGAAAGTTAACAGCTCATCTGTACTTTTAATTGCTTTAATTGTTTCTATTACTTTTTTTTTAATTTTCTACTTATAAGCTGCCATGAAAATCGCATTGTGTATTGAATATAATGGATCTAATTACTCTGGTTGGCAGAAACAAAATGATGTGGACTCTATCCAAGGCGAAATTGAAAAAGCACTTGAAAGTATTGCGCTAGAAAAATTGGATACTTACGCTTCAGGCCGAACAGATGCTGGTGTTCATGCGCTCGTTCAAATGGTTCATTTTGAAACTAAAATTCAAAGACCTATCACCGCTTGGGTAAGGGGCGTTAATGCCTTCTTACCATTATCTATTCGAGTGTTATGGGCACAAGAAGTGGATGATACTTTTCACGCGAGATATTCAGCCTCACAACGTCATTATGAGTATTTAATTTATAACGCTTCTTTCTCTTCTGCTTTATGGGCTAATAAGGCAGGATGGATTCATGATGAGCTTGATTTCAAAAAGATGAAAGAAGCTATTCAGTATTTTGAAGGTGAGCATGATTTTAGTGCTTTTCGATCCTCTGAGTGCCAAGCTAAAAGTCCAGTGAGAACAATGTCTCGAATATCTCTTACAAACTACCATCCCTTTTATCTCTTTAAGTTTTCAGCGAATGGCTTTCTTCACCACCAAATTAGAAACATGATGGGAGCTATTTTGTATATTGGTAAAGGAAATTACCCAAGCAACTATATTGAAGAATTGTTGTTATCAAAAGACAGAACAAAATCACCTCCTACATTTTCACCTGATGGTCTTTATTTGTCTGGTGTGGATTATGACGCGCGCTACGCTTTTCCTTTTATGCACCGAACTGTCAATATTTTTGACAATAATCATTTATGCCAAGATCGTTAATCCTTATAATGAATATCTTTCATTTTGAATTGATTTTACATTGAGAACACGTACTAAAATTTGTGGTATTACTCGGCTGGAGGATGCAAAAGCTTCTGTCCGTGCAGGATGTGATGCGCTTGGCTTCGTTTTTTATAAAGAAAGCCCACGCTACATTGCTTTAGATGCTTTCAAAGTCATTGTTAAGGAGTTACCTCCATTTGTGACTAAAACTGGCCTTTTTGTAAATGCTGACCCTGCTGAAATAGAAGAAGCAATTCAATCTGGATTTGTGAATGTTTTACAGTTTCACGGCGATGAAACACCTGATTTTTGTAGACAATTCAATTTTCCCTATATCAAGGCAGTTGCAGTTTCGTCTTCAGTAGATTTGATACAATATGCCAAGGACTTTCATGATGCAGAAGCTTTATTGCTTGATGCTTATCATGAGCATCTTAAAGGTGGCACAGGTCAAACATTTGATTGGAATTTAATTCCACAATCGCTCTCTAAACCAATTGTATTAGCGGGCGGTCTTACTGTGGATAATGTAAAAGAAGCTATAAAGAAAGTGAAACCTTATGCAGTTGATGTCAGTGGTGGGGTTGAAGAATCAAAAGGTATTAAAAATTCTCTTAAAATTCAAGCATTTATAAAGGAAACTCAAGATGCAGCCGTATGATATGCCAGATGAAAAAGGCCATTTTGGTCAATTTGGCGGTGTATTTGTCGCAGAAACTTTAATTGAGGCGCTTGATGAATTAAGAGCGACATATGAAAAGTATCGCCACGACCCTGATTTTCTTACTGAACTTCATCATGATTTAAAGCATTTTGTTGGGCGTCCGAGCCCCATTTACCATGCTAAAAGGTGGTCTGATCGAGTCGGCGGCGCTCAAATCTATTTAAAGCGTGAAGATTTAAATCATACAGGCGCTCATAAAGTCAACAATACTGTAGGCCAGGCTTTACTTGCGAAGCGAATGGGTAAGCCTCGTATTATTGCTGAGACTGGGGCAGGGCAGCATGGAGTTGCAACAGCTACTATCTCAGCTCGCTTAGGTCTTGAGTGTGTAGTTTATATGGGATCCGAAGATGTTAAGAGGCAAGCGCCTAATGTATACCGCATGAAGCTTCTTGGTGCCACAGTTGTGCCGGTAGAAAGTGGATCAAAAACTTTAAAAGATGCACTTAATGAAGCGATGCGAGATTGGGTCACTAACATCTCAACAACTTTTTATATCATTGGCACAGTGGCTGGGCCTCACCCTTATCCTATGATGGTCCGTGATTTTAATTCTGTTGTAGGTGTGGAATGTAAAATGCAAATGAATGAGATGCTTGGACGACAACCAGATGCAGTTCTTGCATGTGTGGGTGGTGGTTCAAATGCGATGGGTATTTTTTATCCCTACATTGATTTGCGCGAAGTTCGATTGATTGGCGTCGAAGCTGCAGGACTTGGCATCGAAACAGGTAAGCATGCAGCACCTTTAACAGCCAATAGCCCTATAGGTGTTTTGCATGGTAACCGAACCTATTTAATGCAAAATGATGAAGGTCAAATTATTGAAACACACTCAATTTCAGCAGGTCTCGATTATCCAGGTGTTGGTCCTGAGCATGCTTGGTTAAAAGATATTAAGCGCGCTGAATATGTTGCTGTGACAGATACCGAAGCCTTAGATGCATTTCATAGCCTATGCCTTACCGAAGGTATTATTCCAGCGCTTGAAACTAGCCACGCTCTAGCTTATGCAGAAAAGCTTGCTAAAACGATGAAGCCCGATCAAGTGATTCTTGTGAATTTATCTGGCCGAGGTGACAAGGACATTAACACTGTGGCTAAAATTTCAAATATCAATCTATAAAGTTTATATGTCGAGAATTACAAATACATTTATAAAGCTTAAAGAAAAAAATAAAAAAGCTTTAATCCCTTATATTACAGCGGGTGATCCTCATCCTGATCTAACCCTCTCTATGATGCATGCTCTGGTAGATTCGGGTGCTGACATGATTGAATTAGGTATTCCTTTTTCAGACCCAATGGCAGATGGTCCTACGATCCAAAGAGCAAGCGAAAGAGCTCTAGCGCATCATGTAGGTTTATCTCATGTATTTAAAATGGTTAAAGCTTTTAGAGAAAAGGACACTCAAACACCTATTATTTTAATGGGCTATGCTAATCCTATCGAAGCGATTGGCGCAGAGGCTTTTGTGGAAAGAGCTAAAACTGCAGATGTGGATGGCATTATTACTGTAGATTATCCGCCCGAAGAGTGCATGCAATTTACAAAACTTCTTAAAGAAAAAAATATTGATAGTATTTTTTTACTATCTCCAACCTCCGAATTGAACAGAGTAAAATTAATTATCGAGCAAGCCTCTGGTTTTTTATATTATGTTTCATTGAAGGGCGTTACAGGAGCTGCCAATATTGATATTGAGCAAGTAAAATCCAAAGTGGGTATGATTCGGGAATTAACAGATCTTCCTATTGGTGTTGGCTTTGGAGTGAGAGATGCAGCAACAGCAAAAGAGGTTGCTAAAATTTCTGATGCGGTTGTCGTTGGTAGTCGTATGGTTCAGGAAATTGAGAATTCAAATCAAGAAAATTTAATTCAAAATATTTCGAAGTTAATGCAAGAATTAAGAGAAGCAGTTAACTAATGATTCGGATAAATCTATGAGCTGGCTAAAAGATGTTCTACCTCCAAAAATAAAACGTATTGTTGGAAGCGTATCTAAAAAAAATATTCCCGAAGGTTTGTGGTGCAAATGCCCCTCTTGCCAGGCTGTGCTTTATCGAACAGACCTTGAGCAAAATATGGAAGTTTGTCCAAAATGTTCCTTTCATAATCGAATTTCAGCACGTGCACGCATAGATACTTTGTTAGATAAAGACAAAAGGAAAGAAATCGGTGCGTTAATTCAGCCTTTAGATTCCTTGAAGTTTAATGATACGCAAAGTTATGCTGATCGCATTAAGTCATCACAAAAGGACTTGAATGAAAAAGACGCTATAGTTGTGATGCAAGGTTTAATGGAGGGTAATCCCGTTGTAGTAGCCGCTTTTGAATTTAAATTTATGGGTGGGTCTATGGGCTCAGTAGTGGGTGAAAAATTTGTGCGCGGTGTTCAAGCTGCGATTAAAGCTAAAGCAACATTCATATGTGTCTCTGCTAGTGGCGGCGCCAGGATGCAAGAAGGATTGCTATCACTTATGCAAATGGCAAAAACAAGTGCTGCTTTAACTAAGTTAAGCGAAGCTAAATTACCCTATTTTTCAGTTCTTACTGACCCAACTATGGGTGGTGTATCTGCTAGTTTTGCAATGCTCGGTGATGTAATTATTGCTGAACCTAAAGCATTGATTGGTTTTGCTGGTCCTCGTGTAATTGAACAAACTGTCAGAGAAAAGCTACCTGAAGGATTTCAGCGCTCTGAATTTCTTCTAACACATGGCGCTATTGATATGATTGTAGATCGCCGCGACATGAAGAAGAAGCTTACTAATTTAATATCTAAATTATCTAAAAATTAATTTAACTCCCTCTAAGTCTTTGCATAAACACCCTATGAATCTTACCGATTGGCTAGGGTACATCGAATCAATTCATCCATCTACGATTGACCTCACACTAGAGCGCATCAAGATTGTTATTGAGCGTTTAAATTTAGACATTTCTTTTCCTATTCTTACTGTTGGCGGCACTAATGGCAAAGGCTCTACTTGTAGCATTCTAGAATCTATATATAGAGAAGCTGGTTATAAAGTTGCTTGTTATACCTCGCCACATTTTTTAAATTTTAATGAGCGCATTAAAATTCAAACTCTTGCTGTTTCGGATGAAGTTATTTGTGAGGCATTTTCAAGAATTGAATCGGCAAGAGAAGACGTAACACTTACATACTTCGAATACGGGACAATTGCCGCTATGATTATTTTTTCAGAGGCCCATGTAGACGTTGCTATTCTAGAAGTAGGTTTAGGAGGCAGATTAGATGCTGTAAATGTTTTTGATGCCGATTGTGCCATTGTCACAACTGTTGATCTTGATCATATGGATTATTTAGGGCACACAAGAGAAGCTATTGGATTCGAGAAAGCGGGCATTTACCGTACTGAAAAGACTTCTATTTGTGGCGACTTCGATCCGCCGCAATCTTTAATAAAGCATGCTGAATTAATTCATGCTGATTTAAAAATTATAGGTAAAGATTTTGGTTATGAAGCCCATCATGATTCGTTTGATTTTTTAATTGATTCAACTTTTGTAATGAACCTACCCTTGCCTAAATTACAAGGTGATTTTCAGTTAGCCAATGCAACAAATGCACTTATGGCAGTTAAAGCTATGGAAGATAAATTGCCTTTAACTGAAATTTCAATTCAAAAGGGAATTACATTGACTTTATTACCAGGCAGATTTCAGGAGGTCAAAAAAATGCCTTCTTTGATTCTTGATGTAGCTCACAACCCGCAGGCTGCAAGATCTTTAAGTCACAACCTCAAAACGCATGTTGTGCCTGGTAAAACAATTGCAGTATTCTCGATACTTAAAGACAAAGATATTTTTGGTGTCATTAATGAATTAAATCTTGATATTGATGATTGGTTTATTGCAGAAATTCAGAACGAGAGGGCTGCAAGTATTGAAAATATTTCCAATACTATTCAAAAAATTAATCCATCTGCTCATATAGAGGCATTTAAGAATATACAAGAAGCTTATCAATTTGCATCCAAGGAAGTCACGAGAAATGATAGAATAATTGTATTCGGTTCTTTCTTTACCGTTGCAGATATTATGAAAATTATTTCCTAAGCTATGAGCGAAGACAACTCAATACAACCTCAAGAAGACAAACTGATTAGTCAGGCTAAAAAAAGACTCCTTGGCGCAAGTGTCATTTTATTTATTCTTCTTATCTCAGCTCCTTTTGTTTTAAAAAATCGTAATGAAGAAGGACCTACCGAGCCTATTAAAATTTCAATGGAAAGTAGTCCTGAAATTGTTGACGTAAATGTTGAAAGCATTAAACTGCCAGAGACTAAACAAGAGATTCCAGAATCATCAGGCTCTCAAATTAAAAAAGAAGCAGTAATACTCCCTAGTAGTGGTATGTATATTCAGTTTGGTATTTTTTCAGACAATGAAAAAATTAAAGCCCTTCAGCAAAAATTAAATCAATTAAACATTCAAACTAAAAGTGAAGCGATCAAAGTTAATGGCGCGGATAAGGTGAGATTGATTACCGATGAATTTAAAACTGAAGCTTTGGCAAAAGAAACATTACTTAAAATTAAGAATGCAGGAATCCCCGGCATTATCAAGAAGACTAGTTAATGACTTTTGTTGATTATGGTTTCTTCATTACCATTGTCATCTCTTCTCTTCTAGGTTGTTATCGTGGGTTTATTCGCGAACTTCTTTCCATCATTGCTTGGTTTTTTGCTTTCTACTTAGCGCAATCTTTTTCTCCCATACTAGCTTCCAAATTACATTGGATTGATACTGAATCATTTCGTGATTTAATTGCTTATTTTCTGATTTTTATATCTGTTCTTGTTTCGTCCATGGGTGTCATTGCTATCTTGAATAAATTTATTAAATATACCGGACTAACACTTCCTAATATTTTATTAGGTGGCATGTTTGGACTTCTTCGCGCCCTCCTTATTGGGCTTGTCTGTCATTTTGTTATTCAGTCAACCTCATTTGAAAAAAATTCTGCTTGGCAAGATGCCTTGATTAAACCTTATTTTGAGTCTTTTACAGCTATGGTGGATGTTTATTTGCCACTTGATATCCTTAAGCATGTAAAATATTCACAACGAACATAATTTTAAGGCGCTGAAATGTGTGGAATCCTTGGAATAGTCGGCAAAAATCCTGTTAATCAGCTACTTTATGATGGCTTATTAGTCCTCCAGCATCGGGGTCAAGATGCTGCTGGTATTGTCACCTGTGACGGCAATACTTTTTTCATGCACAAAAATAATGGTCTTGTGAAAGATGTATTTCATACACGCCATATGCGAAATCTTATCGGTAATGCAGGTATTGCACATGTCCGTTATCCCACAGCAGGCTCCTCTTCAGCTGCAGAAGCCCAACCATTTTATGTAAATTCACCCTTTGGAATTGTCTTAGGACATAACGGTAATTTAACAAATGCCGAAAAGCTTAAAGAAGATATTTTTAGACAAGACCTTCGTCATATTAATACCACATCAGATTCAGAAGTTTTACTTAATGTGTTGGCGCATGAAATTGAGCAATCAGCAAAGAGCACTTTACTTAATAGTGACGTTGTTTTCGACGCTGTCACTTCGGTTCATAAGCGATGCAAAGGAGCATATGCTGTAGTTTCAATGATTGCTAATTTTGGACTTCTTGCATTTAGAGACCCTCACGGTATTCGCCCACTTGTGATCGGTAAACATGAAACCCCACAAGGTATTGAATACATGGTGGCATCTGAAAGTGTTGCAATTGATGTATTAGGATTTAAATTAGTAAGGGATGTAGAGCCGGGTGAAGCGGTCTTCATTGATATGAATGGTAATTTTTATTCTAAACAATGCGCAAAACCTAATCATCATCCGTGTATATTCGAGTATGTCTATCTTGCAAGGCCTGACTCTGTAATCGATGGTATTTCAGTCTATCAAACACGACTTAATATGGGTAAGACATTAGCGCAAAAAATTAAAAAAGCTTGGGCTCATTTAGATATCGATGTTGTAATTCCCATTCCTGATACTAGTAGGCCAAGCGCTTTACAGCTCGCACTCGAATTAGGTCTAGATTATCGTGAAGGTTTTATTAAAAATCGCTATATTGGTCGTACGTTTATCATGCCTGGTCAAGCATTAAGAGAAAAATCAGTACGACAAAAACTTAATCCTATTAAAATAGAATTCCAAGATAAGAATGTGCTTTTGGTAGATGATTCGATTGTTCGAGGTACAACATCAAAAGAGATTGTTCAGATGGCTAGAGAGGCGGGCGCTAAAAAAGTTTATTTAGTGTCAGCAGCGCCACCTGTCAGATTTCCTAATGTTTATGGTATTGACATGCCATCACGAAATGAATTACTAGCACCCAATAAAACAGACGAAGAAATTCGAGAAGAAATTGGTGCAGATGAATTAATTTATCAAGACCTTGATGCGCTTATTGAGAACATTGCATCGATTAATCCAAAACTTAAAAAATTTGATGCTTCTTGTTTTGATGGCAAATATATTACAGGCGATATTGATGAATATTATTTAAAAAATATCGAAACGCTTCGTGCTGATTCTAATATGTCTGACAAGCCATCAAATGGCAGCATACAAATGGATTTAAATTTAATTAAAGATGAAGAAGAAGCAGTTTAATGATAAGCGTTTCTTGACGTATTTTTTTTATCGTGCATAATTTGAACTGCGCTGATTTGAGTGATAAAGTTATTTCTCAGCTTGCGGGCGCGTTAAAAATACAGCTAAAGCGAGGTCTGTCCCGTTTTAGTTTTTTGTGAAACGGGTTTTTTTGTGCCCAAAAAAGGTAACAGATTATGAATAACGATCCATGGAAATATGATACACAAGCGATTCGGGCTGGCTCATTACGATCTGAGTTCGGTGAGAATTCTGAGGCTATCTTTTTAACTTCAAGCTATGTGTTTGATTCATCTGCCCAAGCTGCTGCTAGATTTGCGGGTACTGAGCCTGGCAATATCTATTCTCGCTTTACGAATCCTACAGTCACAATGTTTCAAGATCGCCTCGCAGCTATGGAAGGTAGTGAAGCATGTGTAGCGACTTCAAGCGGCATGTCAGCTATTTTGGCAATCATTATGGGCCTATGTTCTACTGGGGAACATATCGTGGCCTCTCGAAGTATTTTTGGTACTACCGTACAACTCTTTAGTAATATTTTAAAGCGCTGGGGTTTGGAGATTACTTTTGTATCGCTCACCAATCTTAATGAGTGGGAAGATGCTATCCAAAAAAACACAAAACTTTTTTTTGTAGAGACCCCGTCTAATCCATTGACTGAAGTGACCGACATCAATGCTCTTTCAAAAATTGCACATCAAAAAGATATTAAATTGATTGTGGATAATTGTTTTTGTTCGCCTGCGCTTCAAAGACCTTTGTTATTGGGCGCCGACATTATTATTCATTCTGCTACTAAGTATCTTGATGGACAGGGGCGTTGTTTAGGAGGCGCAGTATTAGCAGATAAAAAAACGATTGAGCCGATTTACCAATTCCTAAGGTCAGCAGGACCTACAATGAGCGCATTTAATGCCTGGGTTTTTTTAAAGGGTTTAGAAACGTTATCTGTTCGCATGGACGCTCATTCTAAGAATGCACTTCATTTAGCTTCTTGGCTTGAGTCGCAGCCCCAGATCGATCGTGTTTACTATCCCGGATTAGCCTCTCATCCGCAGCATAAACTTGCTTTAACACAGCAAAAAACGGGCGGAGCTATTGTGTCTTTTGAGGTAAAAGGTGGGCAAAAAGAGGCATGGAGCTTAATTGATTCAACTCGATTGATCTCGATTACTGCTAATTTAGGAGATGTTAAATCTACAATTACACATCCGACAACAACGACACATTCAAGAGTCAGCCCTGAAGAGCGTCAAAAAGCTGGCATCAAGGACAATCTTGTTAGAATCGCTGTAGGCCTTGAGGATATAGAGGACCTAAAAGCTGATTTGTCTAGTCTTTCGCGCTAAAAAATACCTTTAGCAGGGCATAAATACAGCCCTGCTACATGCTAAAATTTGGGTAGTTTTCTACTTAAATTATCGATCTAAATCCTATGAATCAATTTGCTAAAGAAACCATCCCAATCAGCCTTGAAGATGAGATGAAACGCTCTTATCTTGACTACGCCATGAGCGTCATTGTTGGACGAGCACTTCCAGATGTCAGAGACGGATTAAAGCCTGTTCACCGTCGTGTACTTTTTGCGATGCATGAACTTAATAACGACTTTAATAAACCTTATAAAAAATCAGCGCGTATTGTCGGTGATGTGATTGGTAAATACCATCCACATGGTGATACAGCTGTGTACGATACGATTGTTCGTATGGCGCAGGATTTTAGCTTGCGATATATGTTAGTCGATGGTCAGGGAAATTTTGGCTCAGTGGATGGCGATAATGCTGCTGCTATGAGATATACGGAAATCCGTATGTCTAAAATTGCACATGAGCTTTTAGAAGATATTGATAAAGAGACAGTAAATTTCGGTCCTAATTATGACGGCTCTGAACAAGAACCTCTTATTATGCCGGCGCGTATTCCAAATCTTCTTATCAACGGAAGCTCTGGTATTGCTGTGGGCATGGCGACCAATATTCCACCTCATAATTTAAATGAAGTTGTAAATGCGTGTTTATTACTGCTAGAAAAACCTGAGTCATCGATTGATGCATTGATTAAATTAATACCAGCACCAGATTTCCCTACAGCCGGGATCATTCATGGCACTTCAGGCGTTAAAGAAGGCTACAGAACAGGTCGTGGTCGTGTTGTTATGCGGGGAAGAACGCACGTTGAAAAGCTCGATAAAGGTAACCGTGAAGCATTAATCGTTGATGAACTTCCGTATCAAGTTAACAAAAAAACATTCATCGAGAAGATTGCTGAACTTGTAAACGATAAAAAGATTGAAGGCATTTCAGATTTAAGAGATGAGTCAGACAAATCAGGTATGCGTGTTGTGATTGAATTAAAGCGCGGAGAGAATCCTGATGTTATTTTAAATAATCTTTATAAGCAAACACAGCTTCAAGATAGTTTTGGTATGAACATGGTAGCGCTCATTGATGGCCAGCCAAAACTTCTTAACTTAAAACAAATTTTAGATGCCTTTTTAAGGCACCGTCGTGAAGTTACTACAAGAAAAACTGTATTTGAATTAAGAAAAGCACGCGAACGTGGCCACATGTTAGAAGGTTTAGCAGTCGCATTAGCTAACGTCGATGAAATGATTAAAATTATCAAGGCTGCTCCAACACCGCCAGATGCTAAGAGAGAATTGATAGCGCGCACATGGAAATCTTCTGTTGTAGAGGCGATGTTGAATGGTGCTGCCATGGAGTTTTCTAGACCTGAAGGATTGTCTAAAGAATTTGGATTGACTGATTCAGGCTATAAGTTATCAGATGTTCAAGCACAAGAAATTCTGCAATTAAGATTACAACGCTTAACAGGGTTAGAACAAGAAAAAATTGTTAATGAATATAAAGAGATTATGAATGTTATTACAGATTTTCTTGATATTTTAGCAACACCTGCAAGAGTCACTGCAATTATCGTCGATGAATTGAAGGTGATTAAAGATCAATATGGTGACAAACGTCGAAGTGAAATTGTAGAGAATGCTTTAGATTTATCCACTGAAGATTTAATTACACCTGAGGATGTAGTCGTCACACTTTCTCATACAGGCTATATTAAATCACAAGTGTTAGATGAGTATCGTGCCCAAAAAAGAGGTGGCAGAGGCAAGCAAGCAGCAACGACAAAAGATGATGATTTTATCGATAAAATGTTTGTAGCAAATACACACGATAATATTCTATGTTTTTCAAGTCGTGGACAAGTGTATTGGTTAAAAGTTTACGAGGTTCCACAGGGCAGTCGCACAAGTCGTGGTAAACCTATTGTTAATTTATTCCCTCTCCAAGAGGGTGAAAAAATTAATGCGATTCTTCCTATTAAAGAATTTGATGATAAGCATTATATTTTTATGGCCACTGCATTAGGTACAGTTAAAAAAACACCGCTTACAGATTTTTCAAATCCACGTAAGTCAGGCATCATCGCAATTAATCTCGATGATAATGACTTTTTAATTGGAGCTGAAATTACTGACGGATCCAACGATATTGTTTTAGTCTCAAATGGCGGTAAAGCTGTTTGGTTTGACGAGGAAGATGTGCGGAGTATGGGTCGAAATACTCGAGGTGTTCGTGGTATGAAATTACAAGAAGACCAACAAGTACTATCCCTTCTTATCGCAAGCGATGATCAACAATCTATGCTCGTTGCAACTGAAAATGGCTATGGAAAACGAACTGTTTTATCTGACTTTAGACATTCTGGTCGTGCCACACAAGGTGTTAAAGCGATTCAAGTGAGTGAACGTAATGGCCTTGTTGTCGCTGCAAAACTCGTGAACGACGAAGATGAAATTATGCTAATTACAACAGGTGGTGTACTTATTCGAACACGTGTAAGTGAAATTCGTGAATTAGGTCGTGCGACTCAAGGCGTTACATTAATTAATTTAGGTGAGAATGAAAAATTATCAGGCCTCGAGAAGATTGTAGAAGCTGATGATGATCTAGAGGAATAGCTTTTAATTCATCATGAAATGTTCTTATAACTTCTCAGCCGGTCCAGCTGTATTACCCAAGTCAGTGATGCTTCGAGCGCAAGCTGAGATGATTGATTGGCACGATTCTGGATTGTCTGTGATGGAAATGTCACACCGTGGCAAGCATTACATGTCGATCTTTGAGAAAGTGGAAAGTGATTTTAGATCACTTTTTAATGTACCTAAAAATTACAAGGTACTTTTTCTTCAAGGTGGTGCGATTGCCCAAAATTCAATGGTGCCTTTGAACCTTCTCAATGGAAAGAAAGCTAATTATGTTGTGAGTGGTTATTGGTCTAAACGCACTTATCAAGACGCTCTTCCTTTTGGTGACATGTCTATCGCTGCTTCTTCTGAATCGATTGGTTACGGGAAAGCTCCCGATCTAAATGATTGGAAGATAGATCCTTCAGCCTCATACGTCCACTTCTGCTCTAATGAAACGATACATGGTGTTGAATATTTTGATATGCCATCTATTAAGACAATTCCAGTCGTTGCCGATATGTCGTCTCACATTCTTTCAAGACCAGTTGATATTAGTCAATTTGGAGTTATTTATGCTGGGGCGCAAAAAAATATTGGTCCTGCAGGTCTTACAATTGTAATTGTTAGAGATGATTTATTAGAAGTGGCTTCACCATTAACACCTTCCGTGTTCAACTGGAAGACGCAAGCTGAGAATCAATCTATGATTAATACACCGACGACTTATAGTATTTATATGGCTGGCCTAGTGTTTGAGTGGTTAATTGAACTCGGTGGCCTTAGTGCGATTGAAAAGCAAAATATTAAAAAAGCTGAATTGTTGTATAACTATATCGATTCAACAGATTTCTACACAAATCCTATTGATATCAAAAACCGTTCGCGTATGAACGTACCATTTAGAATTCAAAATGAGGATTTACATGCTTCTTTTGTAACAGGTGCTGAAAATTTAGGTATGATCGGTTTAAAAGGCCATCGACTTGTAGGTGGCATTAGGGCTTCAATCTACAATGCTATGCCGATTGAAGGTATTCAAGTTCTAGTTGATTATATGAAAGATTTTGAAAAGTCGCACTAATATATGACAGATGATTTAAAAAACTTAAGAGATGCAATTGATAAAATTGATAATGAACTTTTAGATCTTATTTCTAAAAGAGCAGCATTAGCATCTAATATTGGAAGTCTAAAAACAGACGGTGTGATTTATCGTCCAGAACGTGAGGCTCAAGTCTTACGTCGTTTGGTTGAGCAAAATCAAGGACCACTTTCTAACGAAAGTATCGAAAGCATCTATAAGAGCATTATGTCTAATTGCAGAGCCTTAGAAAAACAAATCACCGTTGCATTCTTAGGACCGCTTGGTACATTTAGCGAAGAAGCTTCCATGAAGCAGTTTGGTGAATCAATTGAACCCATTCAAACATCAAGCATTGATGAAGTGTTTCATCTTGTGGAATCTCATAAAGCACATTATGGTGTTGTTCCGGTAGAAAATTCGACTGAAGGCGCTATTAATCGAACGCTTGATTTGCTTCTGACATCAAACACAATGATATGTGCTGAAATTATTTTACCTGTGCATCATAATTTAATTAGCAATGAAAAAGATGTATCGAGTATTAAAAAAATCTATTCACATACACAATCATTATCGCAGTGCCATCAGTGGTTGCTTAATCATGCTCCAGGCATCGAATTACAATCTGTTTCAAGTAACGCTGAAGCTGTAAAAATTGCATCGAAAGAAAAAGGTGCTGCTGCTGTTGCAAGTAACCGCGCTGCAGCATTATTTAATGTACCTCTACTCGCTGAAAATATAGAAGATGATCCCAAGAACTCCACTCGATTCTTGGTAATTTCCAATCACGAAGTTAAGCCTTCTGGATTAGATAAAACCTCGATTATTGTGGCTGCAAAAAATCAGCCGGGAGCGATTGCATCCATGATTGAGCCTTTTGCGAAAAATAAAGTGAGTATGACCAAACTTGAGTCCCGTCCTTCAAAAGCAGGTCTTTGGGAGTATGTTTTCTTTATTGATATTGAAGGGCATATGTCTGATTCAAAAGTAGCAGACTCGCTCAAAGAAATTGAATCTAAGGCTTCATTCTTAAAAGTTTTAGGATCCTATCCGCAGTCTAATTTGACTTAATGGATTTATGCCCCAGCTTTCCATTTAAGATTTTTTAATATTTTATTATGTCGATTCAATCTTTAATTCCAACATATATTTGTGACATTGCACCTTATCAAGGCGGCAAACCAATCTCTGAGGTTGCGCGCGAGCATCACTTAGAGGAGTCCTCCATTGTAAAGTTAGCTTCTAATGAAAATCCCTTAGGTATGAGCCCTAAAGCTCGCGAGGTAATTTTAAAATCAATTGATCAAATTTATCGTTATCCAGATGGCAATGCTTTTCGGCTTAAAAATGCTGTCAGCCTTAAGTTTAATTTACATCCGGAGAGTTTAATTTTTGGAAATGGGTCAAACGATATTCTGGAATTAGCTTCGCGTACATTCTTAAAAGTAGGAGATGAAGTTATTTTTTCTCAACATGCTTTTGCTGTCTATAGTCTTGTAACCCAAGCAATGGGTGCTATTGGCGTCAAAGTTCCTGCCAAGGATTTTGCACATGATCTTGCCAAAATGTTTGCGGCAATCTCTTCAAAAACTAAGATGATCTTCATTGCTAATCCCAATAATCCGACAGGTACTCTCATCTCTAAAGAGGAACTTAAAGCTTTTTTAACAAAAGTACCATCTCATATTATTGTGGTATTGGACGAGGCTTACGATGAATATTTGGAGATAGAGAATAAGTCAGAGAGTTTTTCCTGGCTTTCTCAGTTTTCAAATTTAATTATTTCCAGAAGCTTCTCAAAAGCTTATGGTTTAGCTGGATTAAGAGTGGGTTTTGGGGCATCGAATCCAGAGATTATTCAATTTATGAATCGAGTGAGACAGCCTTTTAATGTGAATAGTCTTGCGCAAGATGCTGCAGTGGCTGCATTAATGGATGACGCATTTGTCAGTGAGAGTAAAATACTGAATAATAATGGAAAAAAACAACTAGAATCAGCTTTCCGAAGGCTTAAGTTAAGTTTTATTCCTACTTTTGGTAACTTCATTAGTTTTAAAGTAGATAACGCACCCCAAGTCTACGAAGCTTTATTAAAGACGGGTATCATAGTTAGACCAGTGGCTAATTATGAAATGCCAGATTATTTGCGGGTAAGCATAGGCCTTAAAGAAGAAAACGAAAGATTTATTCAAGCACTAGAAGCGATTATTTAAATAGGATCTAGCATGATTATTGTAATGAGCAACGTTGCGACCGAAGAGCAAATTGAATCGGTTATTAAGCGCATAGAAGAAAAGGGACTGGAAGCCAACGTTTCCCGTGGCACCGAAAGAACAGTCATCGGCGCGATTGGAGATGAGCGAAGTCTTGACCCAGAACTTTTAGAGTCTCTTCCTGGTGTTGAGCAGGCGCTCCATATTGTTAAGCCTTATAAAATTGTAGCGCGTGAATGGCATAAAGAAGATACCGTGATTGATATCCAAGGCAATCTTATGGGCGGTAAGCAAATTCAAATTATTTCAGGCCCGTGTTCTGTTGAAACACCTGATCAGATGGAAAAATCTGCGAAAGCTGTTAAAGCCGCTGGAGTCAGACTCATGCGGGGCGGAGCTTTTAAACCACGCACAAGTCCATATACATTCCAAGGCACAGGTATTGAAGGTTTAGAAATGTTTAGAAAAGCTGCAGACAAAGAAGGTTTACCTATTGTGACTGAGCTTATGGATGCAAGACAACTTGATACCTTTATGAAATATAAAGTGGATGTGATTCAAATTGGTACCCGCAGCATGCAAAACTTTGAGCTTCTAAAAGAAGTTGGTAAAGTCAACGTGCCAGTGATTTTAAAACGTGGCATGTCAGCAACGATTTCAGAGTGGCTAATGGCTGCTGAATATATTGCAGCTGGTGGCAACCATAATATTATTTTCTGCGAACGTGGTATTCGAACTTTTGAAACGTATTACAGAAATGTATTGGATGTCACAGCAATCCCTGTGTTGAAGAAAGAAACACATCTTCCCGTTATTGTTGATCCTTCTCATGCAGGTGGTAAAGCATGGATGGTGGCAGCATTATCTAGAGCGGCGATAGCTGCAGGTGCTGATGGTCTTTTAGTTGAAATGCATCCTAATCCATGTGAAGCATGGTGTGATGCAGATCAAGCTATTAATCCTGAAGAGCTTATTTCACTCATGGGTGAATTAAGAGGAATTGCTAAAGTGATTGGCCGCGAAATTCTTTAACGAACTCATGGATTTCATGAGTTCTATTTAGCTAATTTCCACTATGAGATTAGGTGCTTTTCCCTCAGTATCAGTTCATTATTAAATATTAGTCTCATTGACAAGGTTCTATGCATATTCATGTATTAGGCGCAGGTGCGGGTGGAGGATTTCCTCAGTGGAATTGTAATTGTCAAAACTGCGACGGTCTTCGAAAAGGCACTATTAAGGCAACAAAACGCACACAGTCTTCTATCTGTGTAAGTTCTGATGGCGTTCATTGGGTGCTCTTTAATACGTCACCTGATGTGTTGCAACAAATTCAAGACTTTCCACCTTTACAACCCGGTCGAGCTATTCGTGATAGTGGCATTTCAGCCATTGTTCTTATTGATGCACAAATTGATCACACAACAGGTTTGTTGATGCTTCGCGAGGGCACACAAAAACGTGAGCTTTATTCTACTAATATGGTATATCAAGATCTCACTACAGGTAATCCACTTTTAAAAATTTTAGATCACTACTGTGGTATTAATCATCACGAGATTTCGACTGATGGTAAAACTTCCTTTGAAATACCTAAAATAGAAAATCTTACATTCACTGCTGTTGCGTTAAAGAGTGCCGCACCCCCATATTCACCGCATCGAAATAATCCACACCCAGGTGACACGATTGGCATGTTGATCGAAGACAAAAAAACACAGAAACGATTATTTTACGCACCAGGCTTAGGTGAAATTGAACCTCATTTACCACCTTTATTTGAAAAAGCAGACTGTATTATGGTGGACGGTACTTTCTGGACGAATACAGAAATGATTGATATGGGTTTAATGACAAAGAAGGCACGAGACATTGGCCATAATCCTCAATCGGGTGAGGGCGGTATGATTGAAGTATTGGATCGTTACCCCAAAGCTAAAAAAGTGCTTATACACATCAATAATACAAACCCAATTTTACGAGAAGATTCAAAAGAGCGTGCTATCTTAACTGAGCATGGCATAGAAGTTGCATACGATGGTATGGATATTGTTTTATAAAAGGATTCGTTAGACATGGATAAAATTTGGACAAGAGCAGAGTTTGAAGAAAAGCTTCGTGAGAAGGGAAAGGGTTATCATATCTACCATCCTTTCCATGTCATGATGTATGAAGGAAAGCTCACTAAAGAACAACTCCAATGCTGGGTATTAAATCGCTTTTATTATCAAATTGGTATTCCACAAAAAGATGCAGCTATTCTCTCTAATTGCCCTGATGTTGAAGTCAGAAAACAGTGGATCGTCCGTATCACAGATCATGATGGTGTGGATGATGCAGTGGGTGGAATAGAAGCTTGGATTAAATTAGGTGAAGCAGTTGGTTTAGCAAGGGAAGATGTCACATCTTTAAAGCATGTAAGTCCTGGTGTTCGTTTCGCAGTTGATGCTTATATTAATTTTGCAAAACAAAGACCATGGCAAGAGTCAGTTTGCTCATCACTTACTGAATTATTTGCCCCACATATTCATCAACAGCGTATAAGTTCATGGCCTGAAGTCTATCCCTGGATCAATGAATCTGGACTCTCTTATTTCAAAAAACGCTTAACTGAAGCAAGGCGTGATGTGGAACAAGGCCTCTCTGTAACACTAGATTATTTTAGTCAGTCTCGCGCGATGCAAGAGCGTGCATTAGACATTCTTCAATTCAAACTTAATGTGTTATGGGTGATTGCAGATTCCATTATGCTCGCCTCTTCAAATATTAAAGTTGAAGATCGTGATTACTTAAGGCAACCTATATTCTAAACATGGCGATCGAACACCAAGACATTTTAAAAATTGCAGCGCACCATCGATTTCAATGGGAAGAAGCACAACAATCTCATGTTATTTTGTTTCCTGAAGGTATGGTCAAATTAAATGGAAGTGCGGGAGAAGTATTAAGTTTAGTAGATGGAAAAAACTCGGTCGATCAAATTGTAAATGCTCTAAAAGAAAAATTTAAAGATGTTGATGGTATCGAAAAAGATATTTTATCTATGATCCAATTTGCTTTAGATAAAGCATGGATTGAGAAAGCTAATTAAGGGGATATACGATGGCAATTCAAAATAATGGTGTAGCAGCATCTGTTACACATACTCAACCTTTATGGTTGCTAGCTGAAATCACATATCGATGCCCACTTCATTGTGCTTTTTGTTACAACCCTACTGATTATGATAAACATACACAGAATGAATTATCAACAGAACAGTGGATTAATGTTTTACGTGATGCAAGAAAATTAGGCGCACTTCAACTAGGCATTTCAGGCGGCGAGCCTCTGCTTCGTGATGATATTGAAGAAATTGTGATAGAAGCAAAAAAATTAGGCTACTACAGCAATCTTATTACTTCAGGTGTAGGCTTAACCGAAAAAAGAATTCAGGCATTTAAAGAGGGTGGGTTAGACCATATTCAACTCTCAATGCATGACATTACGGAAGAAATTAATAACTTCATTACAAACACCAAAACATTTGAGTTAAAGAAAAAAGTCGCAGCAATGATCAAGAACCATGGCTATCCTATGGTACTCAACGTTGTGATCCATCGCTATAACATTGGCCATATCAAAGAAATATTAGAGATGGCTGAAGCTTTAGGCGCAGATTATGTTGAACTTGCTAATACCCAATATTACGGCTGGTCGCTTGTAAATCGTAATCAATTAATGCCCACTAAAGAGCAAATTGATCACGCAGAAAAAGTCACCAATGAATTTAGAGAAAAAGTTGGCAACAAAATGAAAGTTTTCTTTGTGGTGCCTGATTATTTCTCAGATCGTCCTAAGAAATGTATGAATGGATGGGGTGAGGTCTTTATGATTGTCACTGCAAATGGTGATGTGCTACCTTGTCATTCAGCACGCGTATTGCCTAATATGGAATTCCCGAATGTACGTGATAAAGGGCTTATGTGGGCATGGCAAGATTCTCCAGCATTCAACCGATATCGAGGTGATAGTTGGATGAAAGAACCTTGCAGAACCTGCCCTGAAAAAGAAAATGATTTGGGCGGTTGTCGCTGCCAAGCATTCCTTTTATCAGGTGACGCAGAGAGTGCTGATCCAGTATGTAGTTTGTCGCCCAATCATCACATCATAGAAAAAGCGATTGAAGATGCTAAAAATCCTGTTCTTCAAGCGCAACCGATTCTTTTTAGAAATGATAAAAACTCCAAGAAAATTCTCTCCGGCGAAGCGAATGATTTAATTAAAGACTTCCACGCAACACCTTAAAATCTTTTAGTTTCATCTTTCATCTATAATCTTAAACTATGAACTCATCTCATATGGTGCGTGTATTCGTATTGGCAAGCTTGGCTGCTTTAGCGCCTTTCGCTATTGATACTTATTTACCTGCTTTCCATGTAATGACGAATGACTTAGAAACAACCCCTCACGCTATTCAGCAAAGTCTTACTTTTTATTTGTTACCCTACGCATTAATGACTTTATTTCATGGTGCAATCTCTGATGCGATTGGTCGCATTGATACCATTAAAATTGGCTTAGGTATTTTTATACTTGGCTCCCTCATTGCTGCATTTGCAAATAATGTTGAAATGTTATGGTTAGGCCGAATATTACAAGGCGTAGGTGGTGGAGCAGGTAATGTGGTTGCGCGTGCAATGGTGCGTGATTTATTTCAAGGCCCTGAAGCGCAACGTGTCATGGCGACCATACAAATGTTATTTGGTATTGCGCCTGCAGTGGCACCTATGATTGGTGGGCTTCTATTAGGTATTCATTGGCATAGCATTTTTATATTCTTAGCGATCTATGCATCTATTTCATTAATTGCTGCAATTAAATATTTGCCTGAAACAATGCCTCAATCAAATCGTGTTTCTTTTTCTTTCCCAGCAGTCACACATCGATATAAAACTATTTTTTCAGATAAAGAATTTTTACTTCTTGTGCTTGCATTAGGTGCAAATTTCTCAGGATTTTTCTTGTATGTTTTATCAAGTCCTATATTTATTGTTGACCACTTAGGTCTTAGTTCAGCACAATTTGGTTATCTTTTTATACCCACTGTATCGGGTATGATTTTGGGCTCTTACTTATCAAAGAAAGCGGCCGGAAAATTATCTCATAAAAAAACAATTCAAATTTCCTACATTTGGATGGGTTTGATAGCTTTTCTTAATGTACTTTTTTGCGCTTTTTTTGAAACAAATCTATTAATTAATATTGGTTTCGTTGCTCTTTATAACATTGGCATGTCTCTAGTTATGCCTGTTCTATCTATTGCAGCACTTGATCGTTTCGAAAAAATTAGGGGGACTGCGTCATCAGGGCAAGCTTTTATTCAGATGTTACTTTCTACAGTTTCTGCCGGTTTGATAGTGCCTTTTCTTTGGTTTTCACCTCTTGGCCTGTCTATTGGTATGCTGGGATATTCTATGATTAGTATTTTGATAATTTCTCAAACAAAATCATTAAGTTAGTTATCTAATAAACTTCTTTTATTTGGTTTTCCATTAAAAGAGTCTGCTTCAGGAAGAGGTTCTTTTCTGGAAGAGATTACAGGCCAGATTTTTGACATATCTGCATTGATCTTAATGAAGTCCTGCTGATCTGCTGGAACATCATCTTCTGCAAATATAGCTTCAGCAGGGCACTCGGCTACACATAGTGTGCAGTCAATACATTCGTCAGGATTAATTGCTAAGAAATTAGGGCCTTCAACAAAACAATCGACAGGGCAAACGTCAACACAGTCGGTATATTTACATTTAATACAATTTTCGGTTACAACATAAGTCATATCAGTCCTTTAATTTCTTGAATATAGCGTTATTTTAATCTATTTTTTTTCTTGATCCAATAATTATGCAATCATGCCGGCGCCTACCGTATGGTAAGTGGATTCATCAATAATGATAAAAGCACCGGTAGATCGATTATTTTGATAGGGGTCGGCCATAATAGGCTGTGCCAATTTAAATGTTACTTGAGCAATATCATTCATACTTAAATTTGAAATAGATTCATGAGCCAATGTTTCGATATTTACTTTAAAATCGATCTTGTCTAATTTAGCTTTTGATTCGCGAGATGTATGGCGAATCAAATAAGTTCTTGATGATGCCATGGGCGTCTCTGATAACCAACATACCATTGCATTAATACTCCTTGTGGGCTCTATAGCATCATCTGACTTGATAATCATGTCTCCACGTGAAATATCAATTTCATCTTCTAGAAGAATAGTCACGGACTGTTCCGAGATCGCTTTTTTAAGTTCTGTATCACCCAATTGAATTGATTTTATTTTTGATTTGTATTGAGAAGGTAGGACTGTAATTTCGTCCCCAACAGAGATGGATCCAGACTCAATGCGACCCATAAATCCTCTATAGTCATGAAGATTATGATCATCAGAAGCATGAGGCCGGCAAACGAATTGCACGGGGAATCTAAAGTCTTTATCTTTTCCTGCATAATCTGCAGTTGTTTTTTCTAAGATATCGAGCAGTGTGGGGCCTTTGTACCATTTTATAGATTCGCCGCGATCTACAATCATGTCCCCATTAAGTGCTGACATGGGTACAAATTCGATTGTACGATTTTCTGATAATTTAATTTCTTTTGCGAATGCTTTATAACTTTCACAAATCGCTTTGTATTTGCTTTCATCGTAATCGATTAAATCCATTTTGTTAATTGCTACAACGATATGAGGAATGCCAACAAGTTTAGCTAAAAAGGAATGACGTCTTGTTTGAGTTAAAACACCTTTTCTAGCGTCGATTAGGATAATCGCTAAATGGGCGGTAGATGCTGCAGTCACCATATTGCGAGTGTATTGTTCATGCCCTGGAGCATCTGCAATAATATATTTACGTGTACCAGTACTAAAGTATCTATATGCAACATCGATCGTAATGCCTTGCTCACGTTCCGCTTGAAGTCCATCAGTAATCAAAGATAAATCAACGGCTGTCATACCTCTTTTTTTAGAGGTTTTTTCAATTTGGGTGAGTGTATCTGTAAGAATTGTTTTGGTATCAAAAAGAAGACGACCAATGAGCGTACTCTTTCCATCATCGACACTGCCGCATGTCATAAAACGTAATAAACTATCTTGAATATTTTCTTGTGACATTTTAGAAGTAACCTTCTTTTTTACGTTGTTCCATAGACGCATCTGATGTTTGATCATCTAATCTTGTCGCGCCACGCTCTGTGATTGTGGTACTTGCAGTTTCAATAATAATTTTTTCAACACTATCTGCCACACTTTCAACTGGGGCTGTGCATGTAATATCACCTACCGTTCTATAGCGCACCATAATTTCTTCAACAACCTCATTATCTCTTTTAGGTGTAAGCGATGTAATAGGCACAATGGCACCACCACGTCTCACTATGCGACGTTTATGTGCGAAGTAGATACTAGGTAAACCTAAATTTTCTCGTTCAATATATTGCCAAACATCCATCTCAGTCCAATTGGAAATAGGGAAGGCGCGAATATTTTCACCCTTATGAACACGAGCGTTAAAAAGATTCCATAACTCAGGTCTTTGGTTCTTCGGATCCCACTGACCAAATTCATCTCTGAAGCTCATGATACGTTCTTTAGCACGTGCTTTTTCTTCATCACGTCTTGCACCACCAATACAACAATCAAATTCAAATTCAGCAATAGCTTCAAGAAGTGTCACTGATTGATGTTTATTGCGAGGTTCATCGGGTGTCTTTAAAACTATCGTGCCACGTTTCATGGAATCTTCAAGAGAGCGCACAATTAATCTTTCATTGAGTTCTTTCGCACGAAGGTCTCTAAATTGAATGACTTCGTCATAGTTATGTCCCGTATCAATATGAAGCAGCGGAAAAGGAAAGCGACCTGGTCTAAATGCCTTTTCTGCCAACCTTAATAAACAGAGTGAGTCCTTGCCGCCTGAGAAAAGTAATACTGGGTTACTGCATTGGCCAGCGACTTCTCGCAAGATATGAATCGCTTCAGATTCTAGCCAGTCGAGATGCGTTAGATTTGAGAATTTTGTCATATTATTTTACGTGCAGTCCACATTCTTTATTTTGAGGATCTTCCCACCACCAGCGCCCAGCTCTGACATCTTCTCCTTCAGAGATTGCTCGCGTGCAAGGAGCGCAGCCAATGCTTGGATAAAACTGATCATGAAGTGCGTTATAGGGCACATCATTCATTTTGATATAAGCCCAAATTTCAAGTTCACTCCAAGAGCTTAATGGATTTAACTTTTGAGATTGATGGGCTTCATCAAACTCTTCTTCTTTTAATGTCAATCGTGTTTGTGATTGCTCTTGTCTCATACCTGTAATCCATGCTTTTTTATCTTTTAAAGCGCGATTTAAGGGTTCAACTTTTCGAATACCACAGCAAGATTTTCTTAAATCGAGTGAATTGTAAAAAGCATTAATGCCATGAACATTGATATAGCTTTCCACTTTTTCTTGGTTAGGGAAATAAATTTTAATTTTAAATTGATACTTATTTTCTACCTCTTGAATCAAATTGTATGTTTCAGAAGGGAGTCTTCCGGTATCAATCGAAAATATCTCAACATTCAGTTTATTTTTTCGGATGAGATCAACAAGTACCATATCTTCTGCGCCTAAGCTATTTGCGAAAGCAACAGAATGTAGTTCTTTAATATTCTTTTGAATCAGTGAAGTGACTTTTTGTGATTTTCCCTCAATCGTTTTGCTAAGTGCATCATTGATATCGATTGTATCGATATGCTTTTTATTAAGCTTTATAGGTTGGATACTCATGAACGCACTATCCTTTTCCAGACAGGCTCTTTCACATCCACTGCGCCTTGATATGGATCACTGAAAGACTGAAGTGCTTTTAATGCCTCATTGGCATCTTTTCCAGTTTTAATGAGATAACTATCAAACCCTGAACGCTTTAGGTAAAACAATTGGTCTTGAAGGACATCACCAAAAGCTCTTAATGTATTTTTAAATTGATACCGTGTGCGAAGTAAGTTACCTAATGTAAATATACGACCATCTTGAAATCGTTCCACATATACAGCAATGAGCGGAAATATATTAATGTCTTTTTCTAGAGCTAATAACGTATCTAAAGTTTCATGTGTCGCCACCCACAAAGCAATTTCATTATTTTTAACTCGTGCCTGCAATGCATCATGATTTTTTAAGTACACACTTAATGGCAAAATAATTTTTCCAGTTTGCGGAATGACTGTTTCGTTAATTTGCAAGTCGGTAGGAAGTGATTCACCAGTTAATTTGAATAAAACAACTTTACCGGCTTGTTTTTTTACTTCTTCATTACCACTTGGAAGTGCTACAAATATCCATTCGTCTTCTACAAGGGACTGATTGAGAATAAGCTGAGAATTAAGCATACACATGCTCTTTAAAAGGATTCACACCTAAGCGTCTTACCGTATCAATAAATCTTTCTTCAGGATTACGATGTTTGATGTAAACATCAATCAGTTTTTTAACAACACCTGGCATTTCTTCTGCAGCAAAAGAGGGACCTATCACGGAACCTAAGCTTGCATCATTGCCTTGTTTGCCACCTATAGTGACTTGATACCATTCAGAACCATCTTTATCGACACCTAATACGCCGATATGGCCAACATGATGGTGACCGCATGCGTTCATACAGCCTGAAATATTAAGCTCTAGCTCTCCAATATCATGAAGGTAATCGAGATTATCAAAAGCTTCTTGAATGGACGTTGCTATCGGAATACTTTTGGCATTAGCAAGTGAACAAAAGTCACCGCCAGGGCAGCAGATAATGTCTGTTAAAAGACCAACATTGGGCGTTGCTAATTGATGGGCTTTTGCTTTTTCCCAAACTTTAAAAATATCTTGTAATTTAACATCCGCTAAGATCAGATTTTGTTCGTGCGATACCCGAAGCTCGCCAAAACTATAGAGATCTGCAAGTTCAGCCACGATTCTCATTTGTGCTGATGTGGCGTCACCTGGGGCTAATCCATGAGGTTTGAGTGACAAAGTAATTGCACGATAACCTTTTTGTTTATGAAGATGGACAGAGCGTTTTGCCCAAGATGCAAAAGCTTTATTATTTTTAATAGCCTCATTAAAGGTAGCATCTTGATCGTTTAATTCTTCATAAGGCATGGCTGTGAAAAATTTTGCAACGCGTTTTAATTCAGCTTCATTAATTGTGTTTGGTGAATTTTTCAAATGATGCCATTCCGCTTCCACTTGTTTTTTAAACTCTTCAATACCTAAAGCTTTCGCTAAAATTTTAATGCGTGCTTTATAGATGTTGTCACGACGTCCATGAAGGTTATAAACGCGAATAATAGCTTCGCAATAAGTAAGTACATGCTCCCACTCGAGATGTTCACGGATAATAGATCCAAGAATAGGCGTTCTTCCTAGGCCTCCACCCACCCATACACGAATGGCCATCTTTTGATCTTTATCATAATAAAATTCAAGGCCAATATCGTGGGCTTGAACAATCGCACGATCTTGAAGGCTCCCTGATACTGCAATTTTAAATTTACGAGGTAGGAGCGAGAACTCAGGATGGAACGTGCTCCATTGCCTTAAGATTTCAGCAATCGCTCTTGGATCAATAATTTCATCAGGAGCCACACCTGCAAATTGGTCAGTCGTAATGTTACGAATACAATTACCTGATGTTTGAATGGCATGCATTTCAACTTTAGAAAGCTCTTCTAAAATATCAGGTGTCTCTTCCAACTTGGGCCAATTGAGTTGTAGATTTTGTCTCGTACTAAAATGACCATACCCACGATCAAAACGATCTGAAATGTCTGCTAACTTACGTAATTGTTTTGATGACAAAAGACCATAAGGAACAGCAATACGAAGCATAGGTGCGTGACGTTGAATATAAAGGCCATTTTGCAAACGAAGTGGTCTAAATTCATCATCGGTAAGCTTGCCGCTTAAGTAGCGTGATGTCTGATCGCGGAATTGCGCAACGCGTTCATTGACTATGGTTTGATCGATATTATCGTATTGATACATAATTTTTTTTGACGATTAATGAAAAATAAGTTTCTGGCCAACATAGATTAAGATTAAAGCCAATACATAGCGGACAGTTTGTTCGCTGACTCTAGAACTTAAATGACTACCAATATAAATACCTGGAATTGAGCCGATCAAAAGCACACCTAGAAGAGAGTAATCGACGGTGCCTAAACTGACATGGCCAAGTCCTGCAACAAGTGTCAATGGTACCGCATGCGCTATATCAGTTCCAACAATTTTTGTAATGCCTATTTTAGGGTAGATCAGTAATAAAGCTGTGACACCAAGTGCGCCTGCACCTACTGAAGTTAGGGTTACCATGCCACCTAGGACTAAACCTAAGAGAATAGTTGCGATTGCGATGGCATTATCTGATTTTAAAAGGGTGACTTTTGATCTTTCAATAAGATAAGGCCTAAAGATCACAGCGATAGAAGTGAGCAATAAGGCGATACCCAGATAAAATTTGATGATATCGACAGCCCCTGTGGATGTTATATCAATCTGTTTTAAATAGAACGTTGTTAAAATTGATGCAGGGATACTGCCAAACATGAGCCTTTTGACAATTTTCCAGTCAATATTGCCCAATTTGCCATGGGCAAAAATACCAACAGATTTAGTCACTGATGCATAAAGAAGATCAGTTCCTACAGCAAGCGCTGGTTTAATATGGAAAAATAAAACAAGGATAGGCGTCATCAATGAACCACCGCCAACGCCTGTTAATCCAACAAGAAGACCTACTATAAATCCTGATAATATAAACCCAATATCCATGACAACTCCCTATCAAAAATTAACTTTTTGGTGCTAAAGTGAACGTGAATATAGCAAATTTTGATATTATTAATTAATAATATAATATTCTACCGTTATACCTTTTAGTTATATTGGAATAAGACATGAAGCTCCAACAGTTGCGCTGTATTCATGAGGTGGTCAAAAATGGTTTTAGCATCTCTAAAGCCGCAGAAGCTCTGCATACATCTCAACCAGGTGTTAGCAAACAAATCCAACTCTTAGAAGAGGAAGTGGGACTCCATATTTTCTTAAGACATGGAAAGCGTTTAGTAGGCCTTAGCGAACCTGGGCAACATGTTTACCAGCGTATCAATGAAGTCATACGAGAAATCAAAAGCATCAAACAAGTTAGCGAAGAATTCAGTCAATCAAGCCTCGGTGTGTTAACTATAGCAACAACGCATACGCAAGCCCGATATAAGCTTCCAAATGTAGTACAAGCTTTTATGAGTAAATATCCTGATGTTAAACTTAATATCCACCAAGGAAACCCGACACAAGTCACTAATCAGGTTGTGAAAGGTGAGGCTGATATTGGTATTGCGACCGAGTCCATAAGTCATAATGATAAATTATTTTGTTTGCCCTGCTATACATGGAATCGTTGTTTAGTGATGCCAGCAAAACACCCGCTTGCTAAAGAAAAAACAGTGACGCTCGCTAAGCTTGCCACTTATCCCATTATTACTTATGACTATGCTTTTACAGGTAGCACGATTGTGTCAAAAGTTTTTCACGATGCGGGCTTGACGCCCAACATTGTTCTAACAGCGATTGATGCTGACGTGATTAAAACATATGTAAACCTGGGTTTAGGCGTAGGATTAATTGCGCAAATGGCATACGACCCCAAAAGAGACCAGGGTCTAGTAAGTATTGATGTGAGTCATTTATTTCCTACAAGTACAACCTATCTAGGTATAAGGCGCGATGTATTTTTAAGAGGTTTCATGTATGATTTTATTGAAATGTTTATACCAGAATATCCAAAACAGATCGTTAAGAAACTTATGTTAGATCAGGAAAATATTTAATTGGAGGCTTTATGAAATCTGATGGAGAAATTAATCAAGCAGCATCATTAAAGTCGATTAATGAAATAGTCAAGTCACTTGATATCAAAACAGACGACTTAAATTTCTATGGCCCGTATCAAGCTAAATTAAAACCTTCTTTCATAAACACCTTAAAAGAACCCAAGACAGCTAAATTAATTCTAGTTTCTGCCATGAGTCCTACTCCTGCCGGCGAAGGAAAAACAACCACCACGATTGGTTTGGCTGATGCACTTTTTTTAATTGGTAAAAAATCAGTCGCGTGTCTTCGCGAACCTTCTTTAGGCCCTGTCTTTGGAATGAAAGGGGGTGCAACAGGCGGCGGTTATGCGCAAGTGGCACCTATGGATAATATAAATTTACATTTCACAGGCGACTTTCATGCTATTACATCTGCTAATAATCTTTTAGCAGCTTTGATTGACAATCATATACATCACGGCAATGCACTCAATATTGATACTAACCAAATTTCTTTTAAGCGATGCCTTGATATGAATGACCGTGCTTTAAGACATGTCGAATTAAAGCTTGGGCAAAATCATCGAGATACAGGGTTCGATATTACAAGTGCAAGTGAAGTAATGGCCATTCTTTGTTTAGCAGAGTCATTAGAAGATCTTCAATATCGACTAGGAGAGATTGAAGTTGCAAAAAGAAAAGATGGCGTATCTGTTTGTGCAAAGGACTTAAAAGCAGAAGGCGCAATGATAGCCTTATTGAAAGATGCTTTTCAACCTAATCTGGTTCAAACATTGCATGGGACACCAGCTTTTATTCATGGCGGTCCATTTGCTAACATTGCGCATGGATGTAACTCAGTCATCGCCACAAAAACGGCATTGAAGTTAGCTGATTATGTGGTGACAGAAGCAGGCTTTGGTGCAGACCTAGGCGCTGAAAAATTCATTGATATCAAATGTAGACAGTCGGGTATCAAGCCTGACATTATTGTCTTAGTCGCGACCATTCGTGCACTCAAATTTCATGGTGGTATCAGCGTTCCTGAATTAAATCATGAAAACTTAAAAGCACTCGAACTTGGGTTTAATAACTTAAAGCGTCATATCGAAAATTGCTCACAACATTTTGGACTTGATGTCGTAGTTTCAATCAATAAATTTAATTCTGATACAGAAAAAGAAATGACATGGCTTCAGAGCGCAATAGATAAGTTAGGATTTAAAGCAATCCTTTGTTCGCATTGGTCGGATGGCGCTATAGGGGCTAAGGATTTAGCTAATGCCGTTTTAGAAAAATTAGCAAAACCTAAATCTTGTAAATTTTTATATGAAGATCATTTAAGTTTAAAAGAAAAAATTACTACAATCGCTTTAAAATTATATCGTGCAAAAGAAGTTGAGTTTTCTGAAAGCGCCTTACAAAAACTATTATTGCTTGAAAAAAACTATTCAAACTTTCCTGTCTGCATTGCTAAGACGCCTTTTTCGTTTTCAAGCGATCCTAAGGCACATGGTGCACCTGAAAATCATACGCTCATGATAAGAGAATTAAGACTATCAAGAGGTGCTGGTTTTGTAGTGGCGATCTGTGGGGATCTTATGACGATCCCAGGCCTTCCTAAAGTCCCCGCAAGTGAAAATATAACTGTAAATGCACAAGGTCTTATCGAAGGATTGAATTGAGGGAATGAATTGTTTTAAAAGTACTGCAACACAAGAACAAACGATTCAAAAGTCTAGGTTTATTGGATATACCTTCATAGGTGAAACAAAACATGATATTTTGCGTACCCTACAATCCATCGCTAAAGAACATCCCCATGGAAGTCACTTAGCTTTCGCTTACCAACTCAAAACAGACCATGGATTTGAGCCTTATTATTCTGATGCGGGGGAGCCCTCAGGCACAGCTGGTAAACCTCTATTGCAGTTGATCGATGCTCACCAAATTGTGAGTGGAGGAATTGGCGTAATTCGTTATTATGGCGGCATTAATTTAGGCACAGGTGGCCTCACAAGAGCTTATGGTGGTACAGGAAAGCTTGCTTTAGCTCATTCCGTCATCGAGCCATATGTAGAATATATTAAATTTAAATTAACTATAAATTACAATGATTTAGATAATTATACTCATGTAATTTATTCAATGAATGGAAGTATTTTAGATAAAGTTTTTGATGAAAAAGTAAGTCTTTCGATAAGGCTTCCTGAAGGAGAATTCGGTAAATTAAAAGCGCGTTTTCCGATGACAGAAATACATGATTTTTAATATGGCTAATCATATAAAAACCTTAAAAAAACATCCGTTATAATCGATGTATGCTTAATTTAATTCTGATTCTTCTCGTTCTCTTGTGTGGTCTAGCTGCCTATTTGTTATGGCGCTTTCAAAACCAATCTCCTGAAGCGGGGACATTAAAGGCGCTTGAAGAAAAACATCGGGAAATGATTGTAGGTTTGAACGATAGTTTAAATAAGTTGACCGATCGTCTTAACGTGACACTTTCAGAACAAGGAAAGATACAAGGAGAAATTATTCGTGACACCATGGATAACGCCACCAACCAATTGAAAAATTTGCTTAATATGAGGTTACAAGATATTGATAGCAAGGTTAAAGAAAGTTTGGAAGAGGGCTTTAAAAAAACTAACGATACATTCGATCGCGTGATGAAACAACTCTCTACGATTGATGAGGCGCAAAAAAAGATCGATGGCCTCACCAGTAATATTGTGAGTTTTCAGGAGTTGCTTGGCGATAAAAAATCTAGAGGGGCATTTGGTGAAGTGCAGCTTGAAGGTCTTGTTCGCAATGCGTTACCACCCGACGCATTTTCAATGCAACATACATTATCGAATGGCAATCGAGCGGATTGCGTTCTATTTTTACCTGAACCAACAGGCAGTGTTGCAATTGATTCTAAATTTCCATTGGAAAGCTATAGAAGAATGTTGGATACCAGCTTACCGCCAGATGAAATTAAAAATGCGCAAAAGCAGTTTAAGCTTGATATCAAAAAACATATTCATGATATAGCGAGTAAATATATTATTTCTAATGAGACGTCCGATGGCGCGGTCATGTTTATTCCTGCTGAGGCCGTTTTTGCGGAGATCCATGCTTACCATTCTGATTTGATAGAGGAGGCAATGAGTCAAAGAGTATGGCTTGTGTCCCCTACAACACTTATGGCTGTGCTGAATACTGCAAGAGCTGTATTAAAGGATGTTGAAACGCGCAAACAAGTCCATATCATTAAAGCGGAGCTTGGAAGACTTGGGCAGGAATTTGAGCGATTTGATATGCGTATGAAAAAATTAGCTGACAACATCAGGCAGGCTCATGAGCACGCTCAAGATGTTCATGTCACAAGTCAAAAAATATCTAGACGCTTTTCTCAAATTGAACGCGTGGAATTGAAAGATGATCCAAATGCGCTATTAGAATTCGAAGAAGAAATGCTTGCAAAACAAGAAGAGCAAAATAATGATGAGAGTTAAGTTATTTTATTTTGCAAAAGTGAGAGAAGCGCTTGGTGTTGATCGAGAAGAAATAGATCTCGTGAGCAGTATTGAAACAGTCGCTGACTTAGTAGATTTTTTAAAAAGTAGGGGTAGTGTTTGGCATACTACCTTTAGTGAGGTTTCTTCAATCAGAATGGCAGTCAATCAGGAAATAGTAGAAGATGGTCACGCGAT
>Ga0209353_10000146_pt1 | contig 41547 bp, 56 predicted proteins | sample LauGreSpBDMM15SD_2_FD_187561 | JGI IMG/M metagenome (GOLD analysis project Ga0209353, IMG submission 187561) | Freshwater lake microbial communities from Lake Michigan, USA - Sp13.BD.MM15.SD (SPAdes) (version 2) | ecosystem: Environmental > Aquatic > Freshwater > Lake | place: Lake Michigan... | reverse complement strand
GGCTTAACAAAAGATCTATCTATTAATAGAAGTTGGTCTGTAGGTACATTAACTAGTGTAGGCTTAACTATGCCTCCAGCATTTTATGTTAGTGGAAGTCCTGTTGTAGGAGCCACTGGTGTAATTAATGTAATAGCTAATGGTACACCTTCTCAATATATAAGGGGTGATGGTACATTGGGTACGTTTGCAGGAACTGCAGGTACCTCAGGGTCTAGTGGAACTAATGGTTCTTCAGGATCAAGTGGAACCTCTGGAAGCAGTGGTTCAAGTGGTACTAGTGCATCAAGCGGTACTAGTGCATCAAGTGGTTCAAGTGGCACTACTGGTTCAAGTGGAACCAATGGCTCAAGTGGAACCAATGGCTCAAGTGGAACCTCTGGATCAAGTGGCACAGCTGGTACAACTGGAACTACAGGAACTAGTGGAACATCTGGATCAAGTGGAACTACAGGAACTAGTGGAACTTCAGGTTCAAGTGGAACGACAGGCACTAGTGGTACAAGTGGAACAGATGGATCTAGTGGTACATCTGGCACAACAGGAACATCAGGTACAACAGGAACATCAGGCACAGCTGGAACTAGTGGTTCTTCTGGAACTACAGGTACAAGTGGAACAGCAGGAAGCTCTGGTGTAAGTGGTATATCTGGTGGTCAAATTTATTGGATGAATCTATCCAATGATACAAACACTCCATTTGGTACACCTACATATAAACAACTATCTCCTAACGATACATCTACAACCACTCAAAGTACATCTATTACATTAGGTGCAGGAGTTAGTGGTGCTATTGCAACATTTGCTACAGATAGTGGTGTTCCTAATGAAACATCATTTCCTGCTGGTAACTGGGCATTTGTAATGCACTTTTTAGGAATAGCAAGTTCTTATTGGGATGTAAGTGTTGATGTATATAAATACACAACAGGAGGAGTTTCTACATTCCTTGGAACAACTAACGTGGTTCAAGTTTTGGTTAACAGCACATTAATACAACAAGTTTATTGTGACACATTTATTGGTTCTCAAACATTAAATGCAAGTGATAGACTTTATATAGTTGTCAATGTTTTAAATACAGATACAGTAAGTCGTACAATAGATTTCTATACAGAAGATGGGGCTTACTATTCATACGTACAGACTACATTTAATGCTGCTGCTGGTACTTCTGGTACAAGCGGTGTTAATGGTACGTCAGGAGTTGATGGTACAAGTGGTACGTCAGGCTCAACAGGTACAACAGGTACTAGTGGAACTAGTGGATCAAGTGGTTCTTCAGGTACCACTGGAACAAGTGGTACAAGTGGAACAAGTGGCTCTTCTGGTACGACTGGTACTAGTGGCACAACTGGAACATCTGGAACAAGTGGCTCTTCAGGAACATCTGGATCTAGCGGTACTGATGGATCAAATGGAACATCAGGTACTAGTGGATCAACAGGAACTAGTGGAACAAGTGGATCAACAGGTACAAGTGGTGAAACAGGTACTTCTGGAACAACAGGAACAAGTGGATCTTCTGGATCGTCAGGAACTAGTGGTACAGACGGATCATCAGGAACAACAGGCACTAGTGGAACGGATGGTTCTTCTGGAACAAACGGTTCTAGTGGTACTGACGGTTCTTCTGGTACAAGTGGTTCTTCAGGAACTAATGGATCTAGTGGTATAACTGGAACCGATGGTTCTAGTGGTACAACAGGAACTGCTGGTACAAGTGGTACAAGTGGAAGTTCTGGTTCATCTGGAACTGATGGATCTAATGGTACAAGTGCTAGTTCTGGAACTAGTGGATCATCAGGTACAAGTGGTTCAAGTGCTTCTTCTGGAACAAGTGGTTCTTCTGGATCAGCTGGTACAAGTGGTAGCACTGGACTAAGTGGTACAGCAGGTACAAGTGGTGTAGGAAGTCCTGGAACAAGTGGAACTAGTGGATTAACTGGTACAAGTGGAACAAGTGGTGTTGGTAGTCCTGGAACAGCAGGAACTTCTGGTGTTGGTAGTCCTGGATCTAGTGGTACAAGTGGAGATGGTTCATCTGGTACTAGTGGTAGAGATGGTAGTGGTACAGCTGGTACTTCTGGAGTTGATGGTACATCTGGAGTTAATGGTACTTTCGGAACTTCTGGAACTTCTGGTTTATCTATAACTTATGCTGGTACATCTACTACATCACAGACATTACCTTTAGTTGATATAGTTGTTGGAGCTGCTACATTAGGTGGTCTGGTTGCTTATATATTACAATCGGGTGACCCAGGATATGTGGCAGGAGAAACTCATGGTTTAATAGTAACTACTGCAGACGTTTCAACATCTGCAGTATGGGGATGTCAAGGAACACTAATTGCAGGTGCTGATGCAACAGCAATAGGAACTGGTTATCAAAATACTCTTGATATAATAGCAGGTTGTGCTACAGCAGGAATTGCAGCAAGATTGTGTAGAGCAGTTACTACTGGTGGATATACCGATTGGTATTTGCCAAGTATGAATGAGTTAAATACATTATTTATAAACAGAGTTGCTCTTGGTGGTTTTTCAGCTACTAACTATTGTAGTTCTTCAGAAAATACCAATACATTGATGAGGTATCAAAATTTAGTTAGTGGTGTTCAGGCTGTTAATTTTAAGGATCTATTCTATAATGTTCGTGCAATTAGAAGCTTTTAAAATAATAAAAATATAAAAATATAAAATGGCATATGCTACTTTAACCTTTAATGTAACAACTGGCTTAGCTTTTGTCAAATATGACTATATAAAGATAAGTAATAGTGCCACTAATTTTATTATAGGGCAGGTGTCATCATATAACCCTGCAACAGGGGTTTTGGTAGTTAATCCATTACAACAAAGTGGATCTGGTACATATACAGCTTGGACTACAAATTTAGCTGCACTAAATGGTACATCAGGAACTGCAGGTTCTAGTGGATCAAGTGGGTCTAATGGATCAAGTGGAACAGTGGGTACAAGTGGAACAAGTGGGGCAACTTTTGGTACAGCAGGAACATCAGGATTAAGTGGATCATCTGGATCTGCTGGTACATCAGGATCTACTGGTACATCAGGAGCAACGTTTGGAACTGCAGGTACTAGTGGAACAAGTGGAAGTACAGGAACCTCAGGAGCTACCTTTGGAACTGCTGGTACTAGTGGTGCCACTTTTGGTACTGCAGGTACATCTGGAGCCACTTATGGAACTAGTGGAACTAGTGGATATGCTATATCAGAAGTTGTTTTAACTGGTACACAAGATGGAGTAAATAAAGATTTTACATTAGCTTCTCCTCTTACATCTGGAACTACACATCAGTTTTATATAAATGGTCAGTTGTTAACTTATACAAGTGACTACACTATATCTGGAACTACATTAACTTTTGTAACAGCCAGACCAGCTCCTACACCTTCTGATGTTTTAAAATTATATGGATCAATTATTACATCTTTACAAGCAGGTGTTCCATTAGGTGGAGACACTGGACAAGCTTTAGTAAAAGCATCAACTACAAACTATGATGTTGCATGGGCATATGTATTAAATATACAACAATATAATAATCAGTATGGTACTGTACTAGCTGATAGTTTACCAGAAACAGTTTATGTATATGAGTTTACAGCATCTGGTACACTTATTTTACCAACAGCTGTAGGGAATTCTTGTATTTATAAGATAAAAAATAGGGCTAGTGTCAATATTTTTATTACCTTTGCTCCTGGGCAGGATGCTGATGGATCTACAAGTATATCGTTAACACCATATGCAGCTTTAGATTTCATATCAAATAATTCAAATTATAACATTTATTAATAATGGCATACACTCCAAATAATCCCAATGGTCAGGCAACTAGTGCAAATAGTGCACCAGTTGTAGTATCATCAACACAATCACCATCTTTATTAGCTCAAGATGATACAATTGTCATACTAGCTAGAATATTAAAATTACTTGAATCTTTATCAATTGTTGATTCTGCTCAAAGACAAAGAATAACTTTAGACTCTGTAACAGGAGGTCTTACATTAGGAGCTGTAACTGTATCTTCAGGAACTATAACAGTAGGTAGCGGTACTGTAAATGCTAACTTAAATGCTGGAGGTAACCTTATTGGTAGTATAAATAACTTAGCTACAATAGCTGGTATGGATAGAGAGATGTATATTAATCAAGCAAGAACTGCTTATAACACTGGCATTAGTGCTAAAATAAACTAATTAAATTAAAATAAATATATTATGGCAATCGTTAATACGCTTAGGAAGCAGATAGATTTACCAGTTTTTGAATGGACAAGGTTTGCTCCAGCAGTTTCCACTGCTGTTTCATCAGCTTGTGCTGCAGATGGTGCTATTTTTTCAGTGATTCAAGGTAGATACATCTATTATTTAATAGGTGCTGGTTCTTTTTGGAGATATGATACCTATGCAGATTCTTATTCTCAGTTATCTTCTCCTCCTATAGGAGTTAGTGTTTTTAGTACAATGAGATTTTCAAATGTAAATGCTATTGAAAGTAACATTCTTTCTGCTACATCTAGTTCTGCTGTTATTCCAGCATATTATGCTACAGTTTATAAAGGATATGATATTAAAATCACAGCTGGTACAGGTGCTGGTCAAAGAAGAACTATTACAAATGTATCTGATCCTATGATTTATGATAAAGGTAATGCTACAGCTGTAACAAATACATTAGGTGCAATAAATATTACAGATGGTCTTAAAGCTTGGACATTTAATCAGTGGGCAGGATATCAAGTGAGAATTGTTCAAGGAAATGGTACAGGTCAAGTTAGAAAGATATTATATAATAGTGCAACAGTTTTATATTTAGGTGATTCAGTTACATCTGCTTCAGAAATTTGGTGTAATCCAATGATTTTCTCTCCAGCAATTACTGCTGGTTCTATTTATCAAATCGAATCTTCTACAATAAGTATTGATACAAACTGGTTAGTAACACCAGATGCTACATCAAGATTTAAAGTGCAAGGAGGAACTATATATTTATTTTCTTCAGCTGCTGCTACACCATTCTATTCGTTACAACACTATGATGTATTAACAGATACGTGGTATATTAGAACTGCTAACTCAGCTAATATTGCTGCTGTTGGTACGGATGCATCAATTGAAAGAACAGGAGAAGGTGCTACTATATGGGCAAGAACTACTTCTACAGTTGTTGGTACATCTATGACACAAGTTGTTACAGGTACTAATACAACATTAACAGATAGTGGACAAGCTTGGACAGTTAACCAATGGGCAGGATATTATGTTAGAATATTTAGTGGATCAGGAGAAGGGCAACAATCTTTGATTGCTTCTAATACAGCAACAACATTGACATTTGCTTCTATGGCTGTAGCTCCTACAAGTAATTCACAATATTTTATTGAAGGATTTGATGCAGGAACTGCTTCTGGTGCTGGTTCAACAATTACATTAGTTGATTCAACTAAAAACTGGATAGTTAATAGATGGAAAAACTATGCTATTGAAATATCTGCTGGAACAGGTATAGGTCAATCTGTACAAATTTTATCTAATACAGCAACTACTCTTACATTTTATAGAGCTATATCAGTGGCAACAGATTCTACATCTGTTTACACTATTCAAGGAGATAATGATAAACTTTATGCTATATTGGGTAACAATGCTGGTGTACTAATTCAAAATTTAAATGATGATTTAAGTACATATGGTAGACGTTATGATTCTGGTATAGCTGCAATTGGTGCAGTGCAATACGCAAATAATAAACCAATATCTATTACAACATTAGCAAACGTTACAACAACTGCCACTATCACTACAGCAATTAACCATAACTATAAAATAGGGCAATCTGTTACAGTGAAAGGAGCTACTGATGCAAACTTTAATGGTACAAAAACAATCACTGCTACACCTGCTTTAAATACTTTTCAATATACAATGGCTGGTACACCAGCAGCAACAACATTCACAACTGCATTATCAGTTACAGTAATTGCTGATGCTACAAAAGCATGGACAGTGAATCAGTGGACTGGTTACATGGTTACATTTAATACAACTGCTGTCACTGCTGCTACAGGTATTGCTACAGCACAAACTTTTCAAATTTTATCTAACACTGCTACAACTTTAACATTAACTACTGCTGCAACTATAACAACAAATGGTGTTACAAGATATGTTATAGGAAGAAGAGAAGCTGTTATTGGTAATATGTTTTCTGGAATTGCTACAGGTACACAAGCTACAACAACATTACAAGATACAAACGTTTCTACAGCTAGTTTTACAGCATCTATATCAAATTCAACACTTACTGTTACTAGTATGTCCACTGGATATTTAGGTATTGGTTCTGTAATCACAGGAGGTGGTACATTAGCAGGTACAACCATCACTGCATTTGGTCCTAATACATTTGGTAACACTGGTACATATTCTGTATCAAGGTCTCAATCTGTAGGATCTGGTACATTAACCTCTACAGGATGGGCTGTGAATATATTTGCTGGTAGGAGATTGAAATTCTTAGGTGGTGCTGGTCAACAACAAGAACTTTTAATTGCATCAAATACAGCAAACGTTTTAACATTTGGAGCTGGTACAGCACCTGTTGCTGCTAGTACAGTTTATTCTATATTACAACAACCTATTAGAGGCACAGGAATTGAACTTAGCTGGACTCCTTGTACAACTATGATAAATACACGTGGTAAATATTTATATAGTCCTCGTGGTGGTGCTACAGTTAACTGGGATGTAATTGATATTACAGATGATACATTTGATCAAATGGCTATCACTCCTCAAGTGGAAACATTAAGTACAGGTAGTATGTATACATACGATGGTGGAAACAGAATATATTTTACAAAAGATGTTACACAAAGATTATACTATTTAGATGTAACTGTAAATACAGCATTTGGTGCAGGACAATATCCATATTTAGCAGGTGGTGCTATTATAGGTAATAGAATGGAAGTGTTTACAACTGTTGATGGATTGAAATACTTATGGTTAAACAGACACTCTAATACTGAGTGTTACAGAGAATTATTGTTCTATTAATATAAATAACTAATTATGGCCATAACAAGGATAGGAACATATGCACAGGTCAAGGGGGTTAGTTATAGCCTCCCTTGTCGTGCTGCTACAACAGGAGCTATTACATTAAGTGGTACACAAACTATTGATAGTGTTGTATTAGTTGTAGGTGAAAGAGTATTGGTAAAAAATCAAGGAACAGCATCAACTAATGGTATATATATTGTAGGTTCTGGAACATGGACTAGGTCTGTAGATATGTCATTAGATGATGATGTATTCCAAGGACTACAAGTTTATATCATTTCTGGTACAGTTAATGCAGGAGATGTATTTGTATTAAGTACAGCTAATCCAATCACACTTAACACAACAGCTTTAACATTTTCTTTAACAGCAACTTATGGTACCTCAGGAACCTCAGGAACCTCTGGTGAAACTTATGGTACTTCAGGAACTAGTGGATTTACAGGAACAAGTGGCATCACTGGAACAGATGGAAGTTCTGGAACAGACGGTTCTTCAGGAATGAGTGGTACAGATGGTTCTAGTGGTACCACTGGTACTTCTGGTGAAACTTTTGGTACATCTGGAACTTCTGGTGCTACATTTGGTACATCTGGTTCTAGTGGTACTACAGGAACCTCAGGATCTAGTGGTGAAACTTTTGGTACATCTGGTACTAGTGGAACGGATGGTTCTAGTGGAACCGCTGGTACATCTGGTACAAGTGGTGCTACATTTGGAACTGCTGGTACTTCAGGAGCTGATGGAAGTAATGGTACTTCAGGTGCAACTTTTGGTACTAGTGGAACAGCTGGTGCAAATGGTTCTAGTGGAACTAGTGGATCTTCTGGGTCTTCAGGATCTTCAGGATCTTCAGGAGCAACATATGGTTCTTCTGGTACAACTGGAACTTCTGGAGCTGCTGGAGAAAGCATTACTGTAGGATTAACTTATGTAGGATCTATTAGAGGATTTAACTTTTTAACAATATATTAAAATATAAATTATGGCAGCAAATACAGCACCTATTTTCTCAGCTAATCCTGATGTACAATGGGGACCAACAACAATAACAACAGCTAATACAGCTAAAGATGGCACAGGTACAGTGTTGCTTGCATTTACAGCAGGTATTAATGGTTCTTATGTACAGAGAATAAGATTTAGAACAGCAGGTACAAACGTACAAACTGTAGCTCGTGTATTTATTAACAATGGTTCTGCAAACTCAACTCCTGCAAACAATATTTTATATGATGAGCTTACTTTAGCAGCTACTACGATTTCAGAAACTACAGCTCAATCAACTTATGAAATTCCATTAAACTTTGGTTTACAAGCTGGATATAAATTAAACATAACCATTGGTACAACAGTAGCAGCAGGTTACTATGTATCAGTTATAGGAGGAGATTACTAATGAAGTATATTAAAATACAATTCACTCTAGGATTAGAGTGTGACGCATATCAAGTCTTAGACGAAAATATGTGTGTAGTTGGATTTATCAACTTGGATGGTAGTGAATTAATATTACCAGAAGTAACGGAATCTAAAGTGTTAATAGGAGAAGTATTAGATAGTATATAAGTTATGTTATATAATTTACCAACCGATAGTAGTATTTGGACATTTAATAAAAGTGGAACAACTTGGCAAACTTGGAATAAGCCAAGTGAATTTTCTAATTTTATGATATTAGCAGCTGCTGGTGGTGGTGGAGGAGGTGCAGGTTCTTATAGCGGTACTAATGGTGGGTCTACAGGTGGTGGAGGAGGTGGAGGTGGTACATTTTTACAAGCATCTGCTCCAGCATATTTATTTCCAGATAAATTATTTCTACAAATAGGATTAGGAGGAGCAGGAGGAATAGGTGGTGCTAGTGGTAATACTTGTGGTAGTAATGTGGCTGGTGGTACTGGTGGATCAACTTATATATCATATTATCCTAACACAAATGCAGGAAATTTAATATTTAATTTAGGAGGAGGTACAGGAGGAGGTGGTACTGGATATTGTACAACTTTTGGTGGAGTAGGTGGACAACTTGCAGCTGTTACTCAAAGTATTTTTCAATATACATCATCAAGTTGCAATGGACAAAATGGATTAACTGTTCCAGGAGATGGTGTTGATTATTCAAATACAAATTGTCCAATATTAGGAGGAGCTGCTGGTGGAGGAAGAACTAATGCAATTAGTTATTCTGGATCATCATATCCTGCAACATTTGTTAATGGGAAATTATCTGGTGGAGTTTGGGGAGTGAATAGTGGTAAAGGAAATGATGGGTTTATTCTTAGAAAACCATTTACAGTTTTTGGTGGAACAGGAGGTGCTGGAAATCCTGCACTTGCTGCAGTTGTAGGTCCTATTGGAGGATCTGGTATATGGGGATCTGGTGGAGGAGCTGGTGGTGGTGTCAATGATTCATACTCATTTGCTAGAGGTGGTAATGGTGGTCGTGGTGGTGATGGATTCGTAATAATAATAGGATATTAATGATAGACTTAAACAACTTACCAACAAACATAGACAAGCAAGTATTTAATGCAACTATTGCTGACGGTGGTCCATATAAAGTTGGTCAACTTGCACTTGGTGGTGTAATAGCATATGTTTTACAGCCAGGTGACCCAGGATATGATGCAAATTTACAGAAGGGATTTGTTGCTACAAAAGCAGATCAAAGTGCTGGAGCTGTATGGGGATGTAATGGGACCTTGCTTACAGGAGCTAGTGGAACAGCTATTGGAACAGGAAACCAGAATACCATTGATATTATGGCTGGTTGTGCTGAAGCTGGTATTGCTGCTAGGTTATGTGGAGATTTAGTTGAGGGAGGATATTCTGATTGGTATTTACCAAGTATTGATGAATTGAATAAATTGTATTTAAACAGAGTTGCTATTGGTGGTTTTACAACTAACTACTATTGGAGTTCTACACAACAAGATTTATACTCTGCATGGTTTTATCAATTTGGAAGTGACTATCGATCGTATTTTAGTAAAACCAACGCATGTTATGTTCGTGCTATAAGAAGTTTTAGTGAACCCATACCTGATAAACCTTGGGAAAATTGGCAAACTTGGACAAAACCAAGTAAAGCCTCACAAGCTTATATAATATGTATTGGTGGGGGTGGTGGGGGTGGTGGTGGGCAAAGTGGAATTGCTGGAACTGCCAGATTAAGTGGTTCAGGAGGAGGCTCTTCTGCTGTTACAATTGCACAGATACCATTTTATTTAATTTTAGATACACTTTATATAAGTGTGGGTAAAGGTGGAGTTGGTGGATTAGTTAATACTAATGGTGGAAGTGGAAACATTAGTTATATAAGTTGTTATCCAACAACAAATCTAAATAATTGTATAATTACAAGTGGAGGGCCTGCTAATGGAGGAGGACCTACAGCAGTTGGAGGATCTGGTGGTGCAGCATTAGTAGCTTCTGATACCAGTCCTAGATATTTAAGTTTATGTAGTTGGGCATCTTATGGAGGTCAAGCGGGTGCTACATTTGGTAGTACTACTGGTATTGATATAGCAGCTTTATCAAACTCAATAACATCAGGAGGAGCAAGTGGAGGTGGAGTTCCTGCAACTAATACAAGTAATGCTGGTGGAAATATTACTTCTTCAGATTTATTAACGTCATTTATAAAACCTGTCAGTGGTGGTAGTGCAGGGGGGGGTAATGGAAATAATGGATATTCATATTTAAAACCATTTTTTTCTGTAGGTGGTTCTGGAGGAGGAGGTAATCCATCAGGCACAGGTGGCAATGGTGGTAATGGTATTATTGGTTCAGGAGGTGGAGGAGGTGCTGCTGGACTTACAGGAGGAGCAGGTGGAAATGGTGGAGATGGATTAGTAATGATTATAAGCTATTAATATATATATGTTACCATTAAATAATTTAATAAATAACGCACAAGTAGATTGGTTCATGCAACCAAATGCAGGAACAGACATGCATACTTGGACAAAACCTTATGGTTGTAATTTTGTTTATATAATTGCTGTTGGTGGAGGTGGAGCTGGTGGTAATGGATTTCTTCACTTTTCAACAAATCAAGCATATGGAAGTGGTGGTGGAGCTTCTGGAGCTTTATCTATACTATATGCATCTGCATTATTAGTACCTGATACATTATACATAAGAGTAGGAATAGGGGGAAGAGGTGGACCGTCTGCTACATCTGGAACATCAACAATAATTTCAGCATATAGAGCAATAACTTCAGAGTATTTAATGAGTGTTCCAGCTGGAGGAAATGGAGGAGTTGGTGCAAGTTTTAGTACTGGTGCTGCAGGTGTTGCTACTATAGGAACAGTTCCTAATAATCCATTATGTACATTAGGAACTTTTAAAGCATTTAGCGGTGTTGGAGGAGTTGTTGGAGGAAATTCTAATGCTGCAGGAAACTCTAATTCTTTATCTTATTATTTATCAGGTGGAGCAAGTGGAGCTGGATCAATAACTGGTAATTTTGTAGGAGGCAGTATAACAACTCAATATGGACAACAACCTTCATCAAGAATATTAACTCCTGGTGGTGCAGCAGTAGCAAGTGCAACAGCTGGTCAAAATGATGGTGGATCAGGATTTTGGATGCCTAACAGATTTGCATCATGTGGTGGTGGTGGAGGCGGAAGTAGTTCAGCTGGTTTTGCAGGAAGAGGAGGAAAAGGAGGTCCAGGTTCAGGAGGAGGTGGTGGAGGAGTTGGATCAGATGCTATAGGTGGAGGAGCTGGTGGAGATGGTGGAGATGGATTTGTAGTTATAGTAAGTTTATAATTTTTTCAATAACGTATTTAGAAGTGATAGCCTTATGACATTCAAAATGTTTAGGGCTATCTTCATTTACAGGACACCACATCCAATTACCCTTATCGAATTTAAACATTGGATTGTTCCAACATCCGTTGCACACTTCTTTATTAACTATGCGTGTACAGTTAGAAGTGAATTCATGATCTTCATTAGTGAAGTTAGAAATCATTACAGTGTGTTTGCCTATAGCCCAGTTTAACCAACTGATACCACTAGACAGTCCTATGTATAATTCTGCATGATGTAGATAGTTCATTACATTATCAAGGCTTGTATCATCAAGCTTTTCTGCACCATAATCACCTGCATCTTTAGACATCTCAAACACTCTATAACCTTTGTCTTTATAATAAGACACTAACTCTTCCCAATAATACCAATGTTTACATTGAGACGTTGATTGTGTAGATATACAAATGTATTCATTCACTACAGGTCTTTCTTTTGGTGTAAATGCTATTCTAGTTTTAATCTCCTTGAATGGAAGATTCAATGTATTACTTGCTGTTTTCTGTAAAGGTATAACAGCTGGATGTTCAGGTTCTTTATTTGCATCCCAATACCAACCATATTCAAATTGTCCTATAATATTCTCAACTGTCACTCCTCTTTCTATAAACTTAAGTTCTGGATAGGCTGCTTCAAATAAGAAGTTCTTAAATGTAGACACAACAACCTCACACTGATAGATGTTTTTAAACTCTAAACAGTATGGCATCCAAGCAATGCTATCTCCTAATGAATGAGATTCAAAAGATATTAATACACGCTTACCCTTGATATGATCTAATACACTAATCTTCTCTTTAAGAATTTCACCATCCCATATCTCAATAAAGTATTTACCTAAGTAGGTTCTAGGGTATTTAGCCCACATACCTTTCTTAAGACTTACAGAGTACATTTCTGTATACTCTTTGTCCTTCTTCTCCATGAACTTTACTAAGTATTCTTTGTTCTCCCAAGTGGATAGTAACTCAAAGAACATTCCATTGATTAGGTTTAAGTTATATCTAAGCATAAGTCTGTATGTATAATTGTTTTGTTCTGTTTGAATCGTATTTATCATTCACCTTTAGTACATTCTCATAGTATTTATGTAATGTATTAGCTACATGTTTCCAGCTATAGAGCTCTCTACTCTTAAAGATTTGTTCTCTACGCTCATCATAACTCCACATTACATTCACTATACCATCTGTTACAGCCTCTGTTGTAATATTATCTATTACATGCATTCCTGGAACAGGGCTAGATCCTTTATAAGTTCCCACAATGGGAACTCCACTAGCTATAGCCTCACATAATGTTAGATTAGGATGTCCTCCCTCTAGCATAGATGGATGTAAGAATATAGTATGTGATCGATATAAGTCTCTCATCTCTTCATCTGTAGGGTTTGTTAACTTTAAAGTTAACTTTTCATAAGTGGTTAGCTCTGAATGTATATTAAAGAAGTTTAGATTATCTGTATGTCCTGCTATAGTAATAGGTAAACCCATTCTTTCAGCTGCTTCTATACCAAATCTAAATCCTTTTCTATCAAATCCTGAATCACCTGCTAATCCATTGTTAGCTATCATTAATAAACTATGATTCTTAGGAGCATAATCTGGTGTAAAGAATTCTGTATTAGCACCATGTCTTAAATAGAATAACTTATCTGTCTCATCAAAGTAATCTAAGTAGTGTTCTGTATGAGTGATAGATATAACACTTCCCTTGATAGCTTCTAAGTTTTGCTTATACACCCAACTATCTTTACCATACCATTCAACATGGTGATCGTGTAATGAATAGATGTATGGTATACCAAGGTTCTTACAATGTAATGCCTGGTTAGCTAAGTGAGCATGTGTAATAGTGTCTGGTTCTTTAATCAGATCATTCATGTATTTAATCTCAACCACATCCCCTAGAGCTTCTAGTTCTTGTTTATATTCCCATATGATACGTTCTACAGCACCCCAACCATTTGGGGGAATAGTTATTAACCCTGTAGCCACTTGAACAACTTTCATACTATTGGTTTAAATTATTTCAAATACACCTCTTTCACGAGCTGTATCTTTTAATTGTTTATTCAAAACATACTTCTTAGATGTTTCTAATATAGTTTTATTAGCATCTGCATAAACCTCTACCACTACTTCAGTGTCATCAATATCAAAATCAGCAAACCAGTAGCCATGTTTATAAAGAATTATGTTTGTAAAGATAACATTATTTTTATAAATACTTATATATTTAATCTGTTCTTCTCCTATTAAATAGTTCATTATATATAGTGCCACCTTCTCTGGATTAGGAGTGTTATACACCATCTCACAATTAAAGAATCCAAATCTTAATACATTAATTTCACTAGCTTTAAATATGTTAGAACTATGATCGTTGATTATTAAGAACTTATCTTCATCATGTGAAAGCTTCTCATAGAAAGATAGTTCTAATGTATGACCAAAGTTGAAATTTATCCAGTCTTCTGATGATAGGGGGGGAGTGAACTCATCTACAAAATAATTCACATTTCCACCAAACAGTAATGACTCATATACATATGAACCATTAATTCCTCTATACTCTTCAGGTCTGAAGAACAACATCTTCTTATCTTCATCATCTAGAGTTTTTATATAAGACTCTAACAATTCTAAATCAGTTCCTCCTAGTAGTACATCAGCTTCTGTAAATACAAAATGTGTATAGCCAAGAGCTTTAGCCATGGTTGTACCAAGCTTTATGTTCCTACATATAGGAAGAACATGTCCACATGTGGGGATGGTTATCTTTGTACCAGCACATGTGTTCCAAAACACAGGACAAAGATCATGTCTTAGGAAAGTGTTGTCACTATCATATATAGTGTATGTAGCATTCTTAGTTGTAGATTCATCTAATGGAAGATGACTAGTAACTATTACATCCCACCCTATTGACTTATATGTATGTATACATCTGTTAAGGATGTTTATGATTCTATCATTAGAAGGATAGACACTTATTATAGCTACTGGTGCCATTTAGTTCTGAATTTAATTTCATCTATTTTAAGTTTCCTAGCCTTAGCTTCTCCTATTTGCTGTACATTTAATGTTTCCATATGGCAAACAATAGAATCTCTTACAAGAGCATGCTTGATTCCTGCTTGTTTAAGTCTTTCAGCATAGTCATTATCCTGATAGTACATATCAAACATCTCATCAAATGGTAGTATTTTATCTAGTGCTGTTCTTTTAATCATTGTACACCATCCCTGTAAAGATTCTGTAACAGCCCAAGATTCAAAATAATCATCAGTTCCTCCTGTAAAATGGTTAGGGAAGTAACGCATGTATAATAATGGATCTTTAGGAGAGAATGCTTCTATGTCTGGTCTTTGATCATATACATTCATCATCTCAGTAAACCAATGTTTCTCATAGCTTACATCATCATTAGATATAACAACCCATTTACCAGTACAATAGGTAATAGCTATGTTCAAGAACTTATTGTAATTGAATGAGCTCTCAGGGTGTATATAATTACTATAGCCTCTATATCTAAGTGGATCATTAGTTCCTGAATCTACAAGTTGTACATGTATTGGATATACAGTATTAGTGTAATGTAATGTATCTATTGTACGCTGTGTTAAAGCTACATCTGTACTATCTGTAAGTATTATTACATCTATCATTTTCTAAATGTTTTATGTGAGTTATCGATTAGTGAGAATCCATCTGCTTGTGTAGTGATTCTGTTATGTAGAATACCCATTTTGTGTCCTGCAAAGATATGATTGAAATACATGTCTGCAGCATCCCAATGATGCATTCTTACAGTTTCTTTTAATCCTTGTGCAATTTTAGCTGGGAACATAATACATTGTAAACCAATAATATGGTTAGTAACATACATTACATCATTAATGTTTTCTACTATAGGACTTTGAGGCCAGCCATGTTCTAATGTATCTTTATCTCCAAAGGACATAAAGTGTATATTGTGATCATTGACATTATGTGTACATGCTTCTACTGTATCTATAAAATTCTTAACATCTCCTTCTATAATACAATCTCCTTCACATACTATTAAGAAATCACAATCATGGAATTCTGTTAGGATGGCATTTTTGAATGCTTCATAGCATCCATAATGTGCTGGGGTAAGTGCAGTACCATATTGTTGAATTCTTGCTTCATCGAAGAGTTCCATTGAAACACAATTGGGTCTGATACAGTTAGACTTGGGTGGTAAGTCTGCATAGGGCACGTTAAGTTGTAAGACATATTTCCATCCATAGTCTGTAACTTCAATAAGGGAGTCTCTACTTTGTTGTTCTCTTTCATCGTTTAATGTAGTTTGTATGTGAACTAATTTAATTTTAGGTCTTTCTGTTTTATTCTTCCATTGGAACTTACCAGTGCTTTGATACTTATCTAGGTTATCCTTATTTAAGTTATACTTCTCAACCTTGTAGAAATTATCTCCATCATAGAAATCTATCTGCACATCTATAGGAGTTCCTTTAAATTCAAATTCATAAGCCCACTCATGTATTTGAGAAGGGATTATTCTCTTTGACATATCATTTCCAATACTTACATAAATGAATCTATTGTCTCTGTTATATGTAAAGAAATAGAACATGTACATGTTTGGTTTTCCAATAACAGGAATGATAGAATAATACTCACTATTAGATGCAACACCTAATCCGCTGTTAACCAATATAGTATCTTTATTATTAGTAACTAATTGTATATCATTTGGATTGAAACTATAGATCACCTTAGATAGATACTCTTCTAAGTAGTTTTCACATCTTCTGCGTGTACACACTTCATTCCATTCTTCTGGTGTACGTACATCATCAAACTCTTTTAGGAAGAAGTCTGTGTTAAACATTATACCATTAGTCTGAATTCCTAGTCCCTGTGGTGTAGGAAGTGTAGCTGCATAAAGTTTTTTATCTGTCTTGAATGCATCATTCACTGCAGGTATATCATTCTCATTTAACACAACATCGTATGTAGTGTAAAAGAATCTATTAAAGCCTAGTTGCTTAGCAGCTTTAGCACCATTAAACATATTAGTCAACACTGTAAGAGACTGGTTACTATCCTTAAGACCATTGATATTTATCTCAGCAAAGTAGTCAGCTCTATCATTATAGAATCTAGTATAATAGCTGTGATGTGTAAGAGGGTTATGTTCATCATAGATGTAGTAGTCTACCATACGTTGAATCTCCTGGTCTACAGGATAGTGACTTACAAGTATAATCTTTCTACCTAATGGCTTTAACGATAGTATGGTTTCTTTTGTAAGCTCCACTCTATCTTTAATGTTTGGATATGTACCAAGTATGATACACTCTTCATCTAATGCATCTAGGTTTAATCTTTCTGTTAAATTGGTAGCATCACTAACTATATTTCCAGTTAAGTAAACCATGTTAGCCTCATCGTCATACTTATTACAATATACATCTAGGTTATACATCACCTTAATCATATCTTCATATTCCAAAGCTTCCTTAATAGCAATAGGATTTAACTCTTTATTACCACGGTCACCCTTAGAAGGGAAGAAGAATACATCACATGCTTTTAAGAAATCAGGTACATCATCACGCTCTCCCCACACAACACAATTCTTTGGTTTGTTTTGCATTAGTGGTTGCCAGTATGATTCAAAGTTACCTGCTTGATTACCTAAGAAGTGAAACTTAATCTTATAGTTCTTTAAGTACTCAGCCATTTCAAAAGCATAAGCTTGATTCTTTCTAGGAGTGAATAGTCCTACAGTTACAACATGTTTATAAGAAGGGTCAAGTGATAGTTTCTTTTGCATCTCCACCTTATTACGTTCTTTCTTATCTACAGGGTATTCAATAATCTCCATAGGAACAGGAAGATCGATGTACTTGAATGCATTATAAGCACTAACAAATACAAACTTATCAGGAAAACATGTCTTATTCTTAGGATTGAATGAACTATCATGTGTAGTTTCTATAATTCTCCAGGTTCTTTCTGTGCTATATAGATAGTCAGCACACTCTGTATTCATAAACATCTCTGGAAATTCTTCCATAGATATTGTATCAGGATTGAACTGTCCGATTATAGCGGACAACTGCTCAAACTTATTCTCTCCTAGAGAATAGAAGTTTTGTTCTCCTACAAGTTTAATGATTCTGTTTCTTTGTACAACAAATGACCAAGCAATTAAATCCCACTCAATCACCTTGATGTCAAAATCATTCTGTAAAAGCTCTATCTTATTTACTGTTACTTGCGGTGCCCCTCCTGTTGATAGATGAGGAGTGATTATTAATAGTTTTTTCATAGATTATTATTAATTGCATGAATTACTTGTCCTACAGACGGATGACATTCAAATGTTTCTTTCTTCTCTAGACAACCAATTAGTGGCTGTACAGAATCTATAGTGTCCCAATACTCAAGAGCATATTTCATATTGGAGCTACAGTGTAGCCCACAACCTCCTCTTACATATATGTGTTTACTAGTCTTTCTACGTGGTCTACGAAACTCTGGGTTGATGGGAGATCCTAATTCAACTATAGGTGTTTCTGTTGTACCTGCTAAATGAAGGATACCAGAATCCATAGTGATAACAGCAGCAGCACTATTGATTATGTGCCAGGTCTGAGAGATAGATGTTTGGTTCATTAGATTAGTAAGATAACCACCGCCCATATCATGCACAGGTTTATCTACATTAAAGAATCCTGTCTCAGAACTATTTTTACCTATAGCTACAACATTATATCCCCACTTAACTAATTCTTTAGACAAGTTTAACCAATTGTCTTGTGACCAAGTTCTGTTAGGCCAGCTGTTAACAGGATGTATCACTATGTATCTCTTGGTACCAGATGTACTTTTATCACTAAATCCATATGTACAAGCATCTTCTTCTGTAGGTTGATAGTAACATTCTAATTCATCTTCATTAAGCATAAACCCTAGATGTATAGCATGGAACTGTCTAATGTCCATCATGTTATGTTTCATTTCTACACCTCTCTCATCTTTCTTACCTACTAGATAGAAAGAGTTATGCACTATGGCATTCTTCTTAAACCAATCCATATCTACAGAAGCAGCTTTATAGCTAGCTTCTACATAAGGATTCATCTTGAATAGCTCAGGCATTTTAGAGAGAACAATAATCTTTCTTTGGTAACTATCGTGAAGTTTTTTTATAGTGGGGGTAGCACAGATGAGGTCACCCAATCCATTACACTCTTCCAGGTTTAAACAAACTGGTTTCATTTGTTGGTTATTTTATACAAATTTACTATATTTGCTGTAATAAAACAACATTTTACTATGAAAATTGAAGTAAGTATTGGGGAAATTGTGGACAAATGGACCATTCTTTCTATCAAAGCATTAAATATTACAGACAAGGATAAACTTAAGAATGTTTTTACTGAGAAAAACTATTTAAACATAGTGATTGAACCTGAGATTTTACTTGATCCTTTAACAGATAAACTACTTCAAGTGAACCAAGCTCTTTGGAAGGTGGAAGATGACATTAGACTTTGTGAAAGAGATAGAGACTTTAGTCTTAGATTTATAGAACTAGCTAGGTCTGTTTATAGAATAAATGATGAGCGTGCATACATTAAAAAAGAAATTAATATGAAGTATGGATCTGAGTTTGTAGAGGAGAAATCCTATCAACCCTACTCATAAAAAAATATTTGGATATATGAATCTTTTTACATAGCTTTGCTAGGAACTTTATAACTAACTTACATAGGTCAAACTGACCCAATTTTACACCTAAATCAGGTGTATTTTTGTTTTTATAACATAAGCCCCCAAACATACATGAATGGCAACTCAATTTGAAAAATTTAAACTGTGGATATTTCCTAGCTTAGCTTCTCTTGTAGGACTGTTGATTTTAAGTATAGCTAGTGAAATTAGAACTGATATGAAATTCTTGATGTCTCAAACAATAACTGACCATGCAAGAATTGATAATCTAGAAAGAGCGGTGTATGGTAGGGAAACAGCAAGTTTGACAATGGATAACTCTGGTTCAAGAGAAACTGTTCCTCCTGTAAAAAATGAAATGATTGCTGTAATTCCTGATAATAGGAATCTGAAATACTTTGTAAAAAAGAAACAACCATGAAATTTGGCCCTTCAGAATATTGGAAACCCACTCCTAAATCAATTAGGAAAGCTGCAGATGCTATTGTATCTGCTTGTACTTTTGCTGGTGGACTGACAACATTGAATGGTCATGTGATAGTGGGAACTATTATATTTGTTATAGGCTTTGTAGCTAAAATTCTATCTAACTTCTTCTCTGAAGAAAATACCAACACAGATGAAAAATAACCTTTTTGTAGGAATCATTGCCTGTTTAATGTTTGTAATACTTTTACAAAGAAGCTCATACATACCTAAAGATCCTCCTGAATTACCGCACATTGATACTATAACTAACTTAGTTACTATCCATGACACTACTCCTGGTAAACCAATCTTCTTAAAATCTAAGAGAGATACTATTTGGAAAGATAGTATTCAATATATACCAGATACAAGTTATGCAGGGTTATTAAAACAATACGATTCTGTAATCAGTAGACATTTTACTGAGCACATATTCAAGACAGACTATAAGTTAGGCACCTATGGGACCGCTTCTGTCTTTGATACAGTTATTGCTAATATGATTATAGGTAATTCAATCACTTATTCTGTCACAATTCCTGAAAAAACTGTGACAGTTACTAAACCTTATGTCCCTGTTAGACAGTTCTATTTGGGAGGAGGTTTGTACGGAAGTCAATTTACTCCTATAAAGTCTGCTCATGTAGGACTTTTATATAAGGATAGACAAGATAGAATCTTCATTGGTTCTGTAGGATTTGATCAACAACTAATTTATGGATTTCAATCATATTGGAAAATCAAAGTTAAGTAATGGCAAGAAAACTATTTATATCTGCAGGACATGGTGGAGTTGATGGAGGTGCTGCTCACGGTGGTTACACTGAGAGAGACCTTGCAATTAGCTTCAGAAATGCATTAGTTAAAGAACTATCTCTATTAGGAGCATCTGTTGATGTAGATCCTGATACTAATGCCTTAGTTAAGACATTAGCTTATATCAAAGGTAAGTTTGGAGTTAAAGATGTTCTTGTGGATATACACTTTAATGCTGGTGGAGGCACTGGTACTGAAGTGATTGTTCCTAATGTAAGCACTCCTTTTGAAAAACAATTGGCTCAACGTATAGCTGATGTTATAAATACAGTTACAGGATTAAAGAAAAGGGGGGGAGGGGTAAAAACTGAAATAGATACAGCTAGAAAGACTCTAGGCTGGATGCGTCCTAACTCAGAGAATATACTATTAGAAGTGTGTTTCATCGATAATAAACTTGACATGGCTGTATACACAGCAAATGAATTCAAATTAGCTAAAGAGATAGCTAAGGTGTTGTACGACTTTTCAAAAATATAACCAATATGGCAAAAGCTAAATCATCAGGTGATTCTAAAAAGATCAATTTTGGATCTAGGAAAAATGGTAAGTACCAAAAATCTAGAGGTCCAAAAGATAAACCTGTTAAAAAATATAACAGACAAGGAAAATAACCAATTTGATTAGAGGTAATTTAATCAGTTTGATTATACCAAATTAAACCAGCCCATTGTATATGTTAATAAAATACATATCTTTGGGCATTAATCATTTCGTATGGCAATACCATCTAGACCCCTCTCGCAGGACCCTCAATCTCAGTTACTTTGGAACATCTCTAAGCAGATGGAAAGCCTTATTTGTGTAACTGCATGTGGTAGTGGATCTGGTTCTGGAACATCTGGTTCTTCAGGAACTAGTGGTCTTACAGGTACATCTGGTTCATCTGGTATCACTGGAACAAGTGGTCTTACAGGAACTAATGGTTCTTCAGGATTATCTGGAGATAGATATAGAACAGATTCTGTTACAGAATTTACATTAGGAACATCTACAACTTTAACTGTAGGAACTGGTTTATCATACACTGTAGCTCAAGATATTATAATAGCATATAATTCTACAAATCATCAAATTTGTTCTGTTGTAAGCTATGATTCTGGAACAGGTATATTAGTTATAGGACCTCCTATCACTGTAGTTGGATCTGGAACATATAGTGATTGGACTGTAAATCTTAATGGTGCTGCTGGTGGTGATGGCTCTTCAGGTACAAGTGGATCATCAGGAACAAATGGTTCTTCTGGTTTAACTGGTACATCTGGATCATCAGGTCTTACTGGTGCATCAGGAACTAGTGGCTCAAGCGGTACAGCTGGAACATCTGGAAGTGCAGGAACTGCAGGTTTAGCAGGTACTGCTGGAACAAGTGGAACAAGTAATGCTACAGCATCTTTTGGTTTATTTTCTCAAACAGCTGATAGTACACCTGTAACTGCAACTGCTGTAGAAACAACAATCATAGGGGCTGGAGTGGGTACATTATCTGTTCCTGCAAACGCATTCTCTATTGGAGATTCATTTCTTTGTGCATTAGATGGTTTAATTTCTTGTACAAGTGCATCAACAGTACACATTCGTGTTAAAACATTAGGAGGAACAATTCTTGCTGACACTGGAATAATTGATTTAGCTGCTGCAACTGGTAAATCTTGGATAATGAATTTGTATTTTACAGTTAGAACATTAGGAGGAACTGGCACTGCATCAATTTCATCTGGAGGATTATTCTCTTACATTAGAAATGGAGGAACTCAATTTGAAGGATATGTTTTGAGTCAACTTAATACTACTACCTTTGACACTACAATAAGTAATACATTGGTAATCACTGCACAGTGGGATACCGCTGATGTAGATAATTCAATATTCTCACGAAACTTTACATTAACAAAAGTTTATTAATATCATGGCAATACCTTCAAGACCTTTAAGTCAAGACCCACAGTCTCAATTGTTGTATAATATATCATTACAATTAGAAACCTTAATCAAGGTTGTTTATGCTAATGGCACACCTACAACAACTACAACTACTACCCCAGCTCCTTAATAAGAGAAAAACCAACAAACTACATATATGAAGGATCTTAAATTTATCTGTGCACAGCCAGATGATGCGTATTACACATGGCAAGTGCATCTATGGATTGAAAGCTTAAGACAAATTGGACATTCTGATAAAGCAATTGTGCTAATATACATTCCTGACTTTAGGGAAAAGAATACTAAGTGGCAACAGATAATTGACTTATACCCAGAGACAGAGTTTGTCTTTTATAAAGACGTAAATAATATTAGTAAATATTTTGGTGTGTATATTCCTGTTCTTCGCCCTTATATTTTAGGGAGGTATTTTCAGGAGCACCCAGAGATGAAAGATAAAGCAGTGATGTATTGTGATTCAGATGTGTTATTCACAGATAAATTCGATATATCTAAGTTTGTAGATGATGAGATTAACTATCTCTCTGATACAAACAGCTATATAAACGCTTCATATTTTGATAGTAAAATTAAAGATGTACTACCAGCAAAACTGGAAGAGTACAAAACTAGAGATATACTAGCTGAAACTACTAACATAGTAGGAATAACTAGAGAGATTGCTGAAAAGCATAACTTACATTCAGGAGGTGCTCAATATCTGTTAAAGAACATTGATCATACATTCTGGGAGAAAGTGTTGGGAGATTGCATGATGATTAGAACTCACTTAATGACTGTTAATAGACAGTTCTTTAAAGATGAGAGTGGTGGATTTCAAAGCTGGTGTGCTGATATGTGGGCTGTTCTTTGGAACCTTTGGTTAAGAGAACAAGAAACATTAAACATTTCTGAGCTTGAATTCTCTTGGTCTAGTGATCCTATTGAAAAAGTACACAGACTAGGAATTTTACACAATGCTGGTATAACAGAAAGACAAATGCCTGGTTATCCTGCTTTCTACAAAGGAGTTTATCACACAGGTAAAGATCCTTTTCAGGATACACACTTAGACACAGTTTTTAATAGTGAAGAATCTAAAAAGAAGGGTACACACTATTATGTCTCAAAAATGATTGAATTAAAAACAAAATATAACCTTAACTATTAACCTAATCAAAACAAAATTATGGGAAGTAATCAATACTTAAAAGCTTATGTACGCTACGATGGTAGTAACAGAGTAGTTGCAGGTAGCCTTATCTTTAGAAGAAAGAAGCCTACAGTTGGAAGATGGCATGAAATTGCTATTAGTGAATGTTGCACATATGTGCCTACAACTACCACTACTACAAGTACAACTAGCACAACTACAACTAGTACAACTAGCACTACAACAACTGCTATCCCTGGATAGTAAAAAATAAACCAAAATGGCAATTAAATCAATGTTTCCAGAAGAAATGATGGAAAAAGTCTCTTTGAATCTAGATTCAATTAAGGCTAAGCTAAATTACTTTGATTTACAATTACATGAATTACATTGGCAAACAAAATCTCTAGCTGAGCATTTGGCTTTAGGAGATGCGTATGATATGGTTGCTGATATAAAAGATGAGATTGTAGAGAAAATTATGGGCTATACAGGAACTAGAACTAAAACTATGCCTGTTGAAGCAATTAAGGGTTACTCTCCAGGAATGCCTGATCAGGTAATTTCTGAACTTATGTCCTTTGCAAAACAGTTAGAAGCATTTGGTGAAACTACTGGAATGCCAGATATTGAAAATATAGCACAATCTCTATCTGGAAATGCTGCTAAAATTAAATACCGCTTAACCTTGTCTTAATGCAAATTAACAAGAAATTCTTTCCTGAGGTGATGCAAGATAATGAAATAGCTTATTTTGCTCATCTTGAAGGAGTTATAAGTTCGGTGGACGAGCTAGCTATAATGGAAATAACTAAAAATCCAGAGTCTTATCACTTTAGGATAGCAACTTCTATTCCTGCATATAATGAAATGTTGTTGCAAGAGATTCTTAAATTACACAATATATTCCAAATCAAGCTAGATTTGTCTAAGAGTATTAAAAGCTCAGCTACAATCGTGTTTGATATAGAGCTAAATTAAATTTGGTTCATATATCGTTTTTACCATATCTTTGCCTATAAAACCAAAAAATTATGTCAGAAGAAATTAAGGAGTTTGCTCCAATCGTAGAAGAAGGTCAAGAACCTATTCAATTTGATCCAAATAAGAAGTACACTTGGAATGCTAATGAAACATTTACATTAACAGGTGGTCAATTTGGTGTAATATTAAATGCACTACGTGCTACAATATCTACTAAAGAAGCTCAAACAATTTTGTTAGCTAATGAAGCTGCAAATGCTATTGAAAGTGTTCTTGCTAGTTCTGTAGAGGCTGGTGTTGTTAAAGAAAAAATATAAAAACATATTATAATGGCAACTGTAAAAAAATCAGGCGGTAGTCTTACAGGACTAAAAGCTTCTAATAAGCGTGTAGGTCCTGTAGATCCTAAAGGTGCTTGGACTAAAGTTCAAGAGAAAACATTAGCTGGTGCTAAGGGTAAAGCTGTGTTAAAGAAAGATAAACAATTGGGTGCTACAAAGATGTCTAAAAAGAAGTAATACCATGGCAACTGCTAAGAAAGATAAAAACTGGATTCAAAAAGCTGTTAATCCAGCTCACAAGGGATTTTGTACTCCAGAAACTAAAAAAACATGCACTCCTAAAAGGAAAGCACTAGCTAAGACATTCAAAGCAATGGGTAGAGCTAGAAAAGGTAAATAATGATATTTGAACCTAGTAATAGGATTGATGTAAAGACACCTAAGGGAGATGGTATCATATGGTTAGTTACAGACTATGGTCATGAAACTGACACAATTTACACTGTAATTATTAATGAAACTGGTGAACTCTGGCAATTTACTCATAAAGATATCATAGTTAAACCGAATATAACTTTTAGAAGAAATGGCAACAATTAAAAAACCTGGACCATATAACCCACAAAAAGCTTCTGCTTATGTAGGTAAAGGAGTTCTTAGGAATGGTGGTGGTATCACTCCTGTTCCTAATGGTCCCTTGATTAAAAAGAAAGGGGAATTCAAAGGAAGCACATTGAAAAATGGTGGATCTACACCTGCATGGCAAAGAAAAGAAGGAAAATCTGAATCAGGTGGTTTAAATGCTAAGGGAAGAGCTTCTTATAATAGAGCTAATCCAGGTAAGCCTGGTCTTAAAGCACCACAGCCTCAAGGAGGTTCTAGAAAGAAATCATTCTGTGCTAGGATGTCTGGTATGAAGAAGAAGCTTACAAGCTCTAAAACAGCCAACGATCCTGATTCACGTATAAATAAATCTCTTAGGAAATGGAAATGTTAAAACGTAAAGATGGTTCTAAATCACCTCGTGGTTTATGGGACAACATCAGAGCTGCTAAAGGATCTGGAAAGAAACCTACAGCTGCTATGTTGAAACAAGAAAAGAAAATCAAAGCTAAAACTAAAAAATAATGGCAACTATTAAAAAATTGAAAAAAGCAGAAAACGGTAATGGTATTCCTCCTAAAGGAATGGTCCGTGGTGAAAGATCTGAAGGCAAACTCTATAAAAAAGCTGATGCTGATAAATGGGGTAAAGGCATGTCTGATGCATTAGATAAACAAGCTGGTCTTGGTAAATATGCTCCTAAGAAAGCTGTTAAAGCTAAAGACGGTGGTAATTTTGGTATGTTATCAGTAAAAGCTGGTGTTGATAAAAACCCTAAAGTTACATTTGCAGATAAGATTGCAGGTGCTAAAGGTATGGCTAAGTCTGGTAAGAAAGTAACCAAAGGATGTATGTCTTGCGGTGGTAAAATGAAAAAGAAATAATTATGGCAACAAAAGCTATGACATCAGGTAAAGCTAAGAAATCAGGTAAACCTAGATTAGCTCCTAAGGTTGCTCCTCCAAAACCAATTAATGGTAATTATATGAAGGAGTATGATGTAATAAAAAACAAAGGTAAGAGTCCTATGGCTCCTATGACTGGTAAGAAATTATCAAAATAATTATCTCCTCCTGCAATTAAAAACTGCACGCTTAGGTTGTGGCAACTCAGTCTAGAATGAGACCCTTAAAGGAGAGTATCAAAAGAAAAGCCCCCTGATTAATTTCAGAGGGCTTTTTTTTATTTCTTGATTCCCCAAAAATATAAATCTTGAGGCCATGTTTCTCTACCAATAAACTCATGCTCTGAGAAATAATCTTCCATATCTATCTCTTCACGAACATCTTGTTCTGTGAGATTCATGTAATAATCATTCTCAATCTCTGATGTAAATGGAGAGTCTTGAGGACTAGTTCTTCTAGTACCGTGCTCAGGTCTTCCTGTTGTAGCACAGCTAAATAAAAACACTCCTCCTGGTTTAGTTAACTTAATACAGTTTTTAATTGTATCCTTCCAAAACTCATCATGTTCAAAGCATTCTGCTGATATAACAATCTCAAATCCTTCAGAGTCTTTGAATTCATGTCCTCTACACACAACATCTACATTTTTTCCTGCACCAATGTCTACACCAATATATTTATAGTTTGTAAACAGATATCTATTGTTTCCATTAATATCTAATGAACCAATATCTAACACTCTACAACCTGTAAACTTCTCAGGAAATTTTCCTTTTACGTATGTCATGAATGTTCTTTGTTCTGGATGTGCCATTTTATAATTTTAAATATGTTTTTAATAATTCTGGATAATCTATATTCCAATGAGGATTTAGTTTAACCTCTCCTATAGGAATCTTTCCTATACTTCTTTCTTTTTCAATATGGGCACTGTGTCTTTGTATAGCGTTTAGCTTTCCAGGATGGTCTGTACCTTCACCACTCATGTGATAACCTCTTCCTCCCCACATGTAGAACCAGCTAGCTTCTTCTTTAGGTGGTTTGGCAAATAGTCTTCCTCCATATGCATTGATGCTTTCTATAAAAGTCATATCATATCCAGCATTTTCAATAGGATGTCCTCCTACAGCTTTCCAAGCTGACTTTCTAAACACAATACCAGAATTACCTATCCAACCAACTTGTTCAATACCTGTAATGTGGCACAACACTCCTGTTTCCCAATGAATAATATTTACATTATCAGCCATGTATTTAACTACATTCTGTAAATGATTTGATAGAGCTACATCATCATCATCCCACTGACATATAATCTCTCCTTGACATAGATTAGTTGCATAGTTTTCTTTCTCTCCTATGGTGTCAAATGTTTTAGATAGATTAACTATCTTAACTTGAGGGTGATCAAACACAAGAGTTTGTAAAGGATAGTCATTAACTATAATGAGTTCACACTTATCTGCAGGGTAATCCTGCTTGAGGAAAGACTCAATGCTCTCCTCAAGCGTGGACACTCTACCATAAGTTATGCATTTACATGAAATAAATGGATAGCTCATTTTACCAAATTTGAATAATGTCAAATGGAGATACTAATATTACAGTTTGCTCCTCAGATAATGGAACTAGTATAGCTTTCTGCAATGCAGAAGGATCTACTAACACTACATCATTCACTTTAATGTGATCTACTAAGTTACCAACTTGTAACACTTTTAACTTAGACATCTTCTGAATCATTTCTTTTTGTAATGCTTCTTTAGTGTTCTCATCAACGATTAACTTACTTGTTTCATCCTGTACAGGTATCTCTAAATAGATACGATTTCCTAATAATGTAGACATAATTATTTGTTTAAATTGTTAAATCTTGTAATATCCTCACCAGTTAAAGTGATTTCTGTTGAATACGTATTACGCTCTCTCTTAGTTCCTCTAGTCTTTCCTGTCTTAGGATCAACATCAGGCACCACTTCTGAACGCTCATGTGCATCATCTAATAAGACTAATAGCTTATCATCATCTACTTGTACTGATCTAATCACTTTGTTTAGGTTAAAGCTATCTGTGTAGACTTTACCATCTTCTGCTGTTCTTGTGTAAAAGAATAAACTCATGTTATAATTGGTTTTGTTTGTTTAACAATGTTAATCTTTGGATTAACACACTTTCGTATGTTTCCATTGCTTCTAACTGATCCTCTAATAAATTTTGATGATCATGTGTAAGACCTCTATAAGCAGAATTTATTGTAATGAATTGTTTTAACATTTCAATACGCTCTGCTAGTTCTGATCTTTCATCTAGCAGTCTTTCATGAAAGGTAGATTCTTTTAATCTATCTTCTAATTGTACATCTCCTTCGTAACCTGTTGCTGCACTCATTTTGTTTGATTTTGTTTATAAAATTGATTTGTTAAATATTGAAGCTCATATGTATATGCTTCTTCAGTTTCTTCAGTTAGTGATATTCCCACCCTTCTCATAATATCTATTGTAGCATGTAAAAGTTCATGCATCACTATAGACTCATCTTCTGTATTAGGTAACCATATGATAGTGCTTCCCCCATTTATGGAGGTAAATGTGGTTCCTCTGCTATTAAAGTCATCGGATGAAGCTGTACTATCCAGATGTTTCTTTACATAAGTAAGAGCAAATGCTGTATCTTCTGTAACAAGAACATTCACATCAAGATCAAATGTACCACCGTTAAGTGGTATAACTTGATATCTTGTTGTTAAATCAGCAACTTTATCATCATGCATATACATAAAGATAGTAAAAGTGATAACTACTGATGTTACAAAAGCTATCCAGTTAATTAATTTCATACTTCTGTTTTAATTGTTCACGTCTTTTGTTAACTTCATCAAATTTGTATATATCAGCTTCTACATCAGCATGCTCCCAGAGTGTCAAAAGTATGATATTTTCTTCATCTAAAGCAGCTTGAAGGTATTTTTCTTTTGGTAAAATATGATGAAAGAATATATGCAATGGCTCAGATCCTAAAGAAGTTCCACTAACTTCAGACTTATGAGATCTTTTTTTCCATATATGTAAAAATAAATCTCTCATAGGATTTATTTGTGTAATAGGACTCTTTTCAGGAATCTTCACCTTAAAACCTTTAGTGAGTGCTAAAGGTTTTCTAGGCTTGTGCTGAAAACAGTATTCTCCATCACATTTCTTACCACATGTTTTACATGTACTCATTTTAAACCAGTTGATCCAAAGCCTCCCTCACCTCTTTCTGATTCTTCCAAGCTAGAAACAATCTCAAAAGATAAAGGTAGCACTTCTTCAAAATAGATTTGAGCTACACGATCTCCCACATTATATGGAAACTCATGATCAGGATCTAAAGATGTATAGATGACCATCCATTCTCCCCTATAGTCAGAATCAATAACCCCAAAGGAATTATTAACTACCCACTTAAATTTAGTTAAATTGCTTCTAGGAACAATAATACCTTTATATCCTTTAGGTATTTCTGTCTTAAATCCTAGACCAACCTTCACTTTACCAACTCCTGGGGTGATAGTGTGTGCATACACATCATATGCAGCAGCATGCTCGCTACCCTTGATAGGTAGCAAAGCATCTTCTGTAACTTTTTGTAATTTAATTTTCAACATCTTCTTCTATTTTAGTTTCTACGTTATTAATCTTGTTAAGAATCTCTTTTTTAATCTCATTATAAAACTCCTCATTATCAGTTAACATTGCTCTGAACTCTTCAAGATCATACTTATGTTCACCAATAGTCATAGTTTTACCATACTTTCTACCAATTCCGTGCTCATTAATAAGTTCCATAACTTCCTTAAGCTTATCAATTCCTGTGCCATAAACTATCTCAAAGTTAGCTAGTCTATAAGGAGGAGCCATTTTGTTCTTAATAGCTTTCATTTTAGTGATGTTACCATAAGCTTGATCACCTTCTTTAGCTAAAGACTTAGAGACTTCCACTCTTACATCTGAATAGAACTTCAATGCATGACCACCTTGAGTTGTTGTTGGATTACCAAACATAACACCAATCTTCTCACGATATTGACTAACTACAATTACACAAACATTATGTTCTGATAATGCACTCTTCAACTTTGGATAGGCATTACTATTTAATAAAGCTTTTCTACCGATAGAAGAATCACCCACTTCACCATCTAGCACCTTCTTAGGAATCAATGATGAATCTGAATCGATGATAACAAGATCAATGTCTCCAGTGTTAATCATATCCATTGCAATTTGGAAACCTTCCTCACCACATGATGGTTGAGCAATTAACATCTTAGTTGTGTCCACTCCTAATGCTTGAAAGTATTTCTTATCAACTGCATGCTCTCCATCTATATACAATACTGTGCCTCCTGCCTTTTGACATTCAGCTACAGCATGACCACAGATTGTAGATTTACCAGAACCTTCCCAACCCATAAGCTCATAAAGCTTACCCTTAACAAATCCACCAACACCTAATGTAACATAATCAAAACCAATACTTCCTGTACTGATTACATCATAGTTACCTGTTGATTTACTGTCTAGAGTTAAAACTGTTCCTACACCATAAGCTTTGTTTAGCTTGTCTAATGCATCTTGAAATTTGGAGATTGAGCCCTCCTGAGGCTTTGCTGCTTTTGCCATTTTTAATTGTTTTTGTGTCTACAAATATAAGTCTTTTGGTGCTATTTTCCTAGTAATTGTGCATAAAAAACCCCCTAGGTAACAACTCCTAGGGGGACACAATTGACAAAAGAAAACGAACACAATATTATAAAGTTTTATTCAAACTTACTAATTTATTTCACAAGCTCCTCCAGCACATGCTGCCACTTGTCCAAAATCCACAGTGTCATCTAACTCCATCACCTTAGTTAAATCAACTGAAGTGATGTGTGAAAGTTTCTCATTATACTGCTCTTCTGTAATGTCTTCAAATGGAGCTTGCATACCTTCAAAAGATCCTCCAAAGTATGGTAATACGCTTAAACCATTGTATGTATCTCTATTCTCCCACATCCAGTCACCTACCATTTCCCATTCATTTAAATTAAATGATTTAAACTCATACACTCTATCTTTATCAATAGAAACTGTAGCTGATACATTATGTGTATTTGCTCCATTAATGTGACCAGGTAAAATCCATTCTGTTGCAAACTTCTTAACACGCTCTAATGTATCAATAGCTGTTTCTGTTCTCATAATAGATCCTTCTGGAGCTTTAACAGGGATACGAACACACACTGTATCTTTTGGACGTAATACATCATCTTCACATAAGTCTGGATGATTAATCATTAGATAGGCTGCAATGTCTTCATTCTTATTAAATCTCATGGTTCTTAAATAATATGGAGCATGCCAAGCATGAATTCCACTAGCTGTACCAAGGACAAGACTTGTTGTTCCTGAAGGCTTTATACAAGTTACACGAGCTGCTTCATTAGTTCCTATAACAGCACTAATCATACTATTAGTCACCTTAGCAGTGTTTGCTGCTATTTCTAGGTTGTATTTAAGGATTTCTCCAGAACCTATACCTGTCATACCAATTCCTAACAAAGCGTCTTTTTGGGTTGTTTTAGACCAAATAGGACGTAGGTAGTGGAAATCATAAAATCCTGCTTGTAATGTACCAAAGAATGCAGCTGTTGCTACACGATCATTAAGATCTGTTTGATCTGTTACATCAGATACATTCACTTCACATAAGTTACAAAACTGGAATGGTCTTAAACCAATTTCACAACATGGGTTAGTTCCCCAATCTTTGTTATTAGTCCAATAGATTCCTGGTTCACCAGATCCAGAAGCTTCAATCCTCTTCCATAGAGCTTGAAACTCTTCTTCACTAACTTCTCCTCTTTCTAACACTGCAGAGTTATTGCTTCTACCTCTTTGTTCATTTAACTCCCAAAAATCACCATATTTACATGTAATCATCTCTTCATCATCATGGCTGAACAAGCTGATCATTGCTGATCTACGAATTCCACCTGCAAGAACAGAGTTAGCTATATGACACATAATATCATGACATTCTAATGGTGATAGTTTCTCACCATCTTCCTTTCTTTCCATGATAGCATCAATATGAGCTAAAGCTATCTTCAATGGTTCTGGTCCAGGTGCTTTACCACCAGCTGTTACCAATCTAGCCCCTTTCTCACGGATAGCTCTAAAGTCAAACTTAGGCTTTGGACCTCCATCAAAATAGAACTTCATTAACATCTTAACAGAATCAGCCCAACCCATAATAGAATCTTCAATAAGGTAGGTTCTTTGTTTATAGTTGTCTTGTTTCTTTATAGCTGGCAATTGCTCTACATGATGCTTTTGTACTGAAAATCCTACACCAGATCCTCCTAATAACAAGAACATTGTCTCACTAAAGCTATACAAGCTGTCTACAGGTAGGTAAGCACAGTTATATCCTCTTGCATTATTCACTTCCATAGCTGCTCCTGCAAACTGCAAAGCTCTCATAGATGGTAACACTTTCTTTTCTCTGATGAATACAGCACTTTCTACAATTGCTTGTTCTAATTTAGGATATTTCTTAATCATCATAGCTTGATATCTATCAACTATCTCATCCCATGTCTCTCTTCTCTTTAGTGTGGGTATGTATTTAGCATACTTACTAAAAACGGTTATGCTCGATAGAGCTTCTAGTCCTAAATCCATTGTTTTATTGTGTTTTATTGGTTAAAAATGAAGGGTTGCGAATATACAACCCTTCAAATTAGAAACCAAGAGGTTTTTAAAATATTATCTAATCAAATCTCTTATTTTGTAACCAAGTTCTGCATCGTTTGGATGATTACTAACCAAACTGGTTATTTCTTTATTCTGAGCTATTAACTTCTGTAGATAAAGAGTTGCGTCCATTAGTTCTTCCTGGAGATGTTTTAGATAATTATCCTTATTGTTAGTTTCTAGTGTGGTGCCATATTTAGCAATCCCCACCTCACTACGCTTAGCATATTTCTCAATAACTTCTAATACTATTTGATCACTCATAAGTTATCATTTAAAATTTGAAATGCTGTTTCAATAGCTTGTTTCTCAGCTTCTATCCTACTACCAAAACTGATAGTTGAACCAGTACTAGCCACTGCCCCAGATACAGAATAATTAAACCTTGGTTCAACATATGGCTGTAATTCTACAGTTGTTTGAATATATATCTTATTCTCATCAAATACATCAAATAAACCTCTAGGGTTTATTTCTATAAATGTTCCAATGTATTCAGCATCAATTGTTTGTCCTTTAGCATATTCTTTAATTTCATCAGAAACATCACCTGCTTCTATAGATTTAATGAATTGATCTGAGTAAAACTTAATCACTGTTTCAGCAGCCTTTGGATAGGCTTCTAATAATTCTTTTCCTGTCATTATTTTTTGTTTAAAAGTTTTGCCACTCTAGTTACCTGTAATATATCACCATGAGTCTTCCACCAGTCTCTTTCAAAACTGTGTTCATCTAAATCATTATATGAATTAGCTTCTAACTCATTAAAAATCAATTCGTTCTTAACTGATTCCATTTTACAAAAGATGATAGTTTTTTCTTCACCAAATTGTCTTACTAGTTCGTCTAGTATGTCTTTGTTATACATGTTCTTTAATTTTTTCTAAGTTTAAAATTTCTTTATCTTCTACAAACATTGTCCAAACTTCACTATCTTCATCTAATTTCATATCAATTTTCTCTTCCCAAAATTCTTTTAAGTCTTCTGTTTTGTTAAATATACGATACTGAAGAGTTAGTTTAGTCTCAAATGTATTTGTACTTATATAAACTCTCATTGTTTTTGGAAATAGTTCCTGAAACTGTTTAGATGTTTTAGAATATTTACCTTGTTTGACCAATTTAAAGTCTTTTTGATATATGGTGTTTAATTTGTAAACTAATACAACGTATCCATCTTCATAATCATAATCATCAATTATAGACTTTGTACGTTCATATTCCTCATCTAAAAACTCTTTGAATTTATCTAAATTTTCTGGTTTAAAGAGAAGATATACAGCATTTTTATACTGTATATCTCTCATACCATCTTTAATATATCCATTAATATATCCATTATCTGCCAATTTTTCTCTTGCAATACTAAGAGTTGGAACAATGAAAATAGATGTAATAGTTTTTTGTAATTTCATTTATGCTAAGTTTACTACACCATTATTTAAATAATTCTCTCTTGATATGTTCCATGTATCATTCTCAACAGCCCAAATCAAGTCATTGATAATAGATTCTACACCTGGATAATTACGTCCTTTGTGCTCAAATCCATCAACTGCAGCAGTCATACTATCTACAGTCATTTGATATAACAATGGACTACTATAGTTTGTGCTATCACAAACAATGAATATAGGAAGAAGTACATTATAACCATCTGCTAATAATTCAGCAAACTGATGTTTAGCACCATGCCAATATAAATATGCTTGTATATAAGACCTACGATATAGATAATACTCTTCATAGAAGTTTTCTACGGACCAAGTGCATTTCAAATCATAAACTTGAATTGTCTTTGCTGTATGATCTACAACAACTTTATCCATCATAGACTTAAACTTGTGATTAAACACATCATATCCTTCAATCTGTATTTGATTCAGCACTTCATAGCGTGCACTGTTAACTAAGTTAACTATCTCTGCAGTGATTGAATTACTTCTAAGCTCAGTTACAATCTTAGTAGCATTGTCTACATCTTGTAATGTTACAACTGTAAGACCTTTTCTTCTAACCTCAAGGATTTCCTTAAAATAGATTTCTGCGTCTGTTCCTATGAATTTACCAAGGACAGCCTCTAATTTAATTTTAAATCCTGAATCAGCGTGAGCATCTTTAGTTAACTCTTCAAACCCTCTAGTAACTATACCATCTTCATTTGTAGCTGCAGCTGTATGTTTATACAAAGCTTCTACAAACTCTAGCATCATTGCTGTTGGAGCACTATTAACTATAGACATGTGGAATCTGTTATCGAACTCATCTGGTTCTAATAACAATGTTTCTACCACACGTCCTGTAGTTGCTGCTTTATTATCTTCTTCTTCCACCTTCTCATTAAGGATATATCTTTTATGATACTTCTTACGATTGGTTGAGAACTCTTTTAAACTGGAAGAGCTATCCATCTTCACTGCTCTATATTGAGCTTCTGTTTTCGTTGGTCCCTGTATCATGTTGTTTTTCTTTAAAGTCTTTAATAATTTGTTCACTCATTGATCTAATCTCCATTGGCACTTGTTTAAACCACCATCTAATCTCCATTTCATACTCACGTCCTTGCTCATCTTTTCCTGTTGGATTGATAAGCCAGAACATGTATTGTACATCTTTCATTGTTACAGATCCTTCATGCCAGATTTCTGTAAATGATGGAGCTCTGTTAATCTCTACTTTTATCATTTTTCTCTAATTTTGTTTTTTCATTGTGGCACACGGTGCAAAGAACTTGTAAGTTATCTGCTTCACAAAACAATCGGTTAACAAACCCATCTAGATCTGCTCCACAGTTTAAACTACCAGCTCCTACAATATGATCTACGTTAATATTCTTTTCTGCAAACCACTCTTTACAAATGTTGCATTTGTACTCAAACTTTTGTCTCTTGTTTGGTCCTTTATAAGGTCGTTTAGCTTTGAGTTTACATTCTGTAATTGGTTTCCACCATCTGCTCTTTTGTCTAAGACCGCTTCTTATAAATGACCAGAATCCTGACTCAGTCATTGTGCCTGCATTTCTAATTTTAGGAGCTTTTATTGCTTTAGTAGCTCTTTGCTTCGCTGTCCTTTTTTTCTTAATCATAATTTTAATTTAAAATAAACCCAGGGAGTTACCCCTGGGCTTACAAAGTTAATCTAAAGTCACGATTCTTTTAGAAATTTCATGCTTCATTTCATCCAAAGAACGTACAATATTGTACATTTCTGCAGCTGATAATGCTGGTAAATTGAAATCATATTTCTTATTCTCTGCAATGAAACCATCTCTAGCTTTTGTAGCAAGATCTTGTAATTCACGTATAGCATAAGACTCATCTAACTCCAATGTATCAAAATCAACATCGTGTAATATCTCAGTGGCTTCTTCACGAGCTACAGTCATAATTGGTAAATACTCATAACATCTACCTTTTGACTCACCAATACCTACAACTTTCATTGGATTGATAAGTACGATAACTGACGTATCTCCACATCCTACATAATGAATCTCATCACTAGTAAAATGTAAACCTTCAGCACCACAATCATCAGTGTTCCATCTGCATTTATCCATAGGCATATTCACTGGTCTACCAATTCTGATGTCAAATGTTTTTGTATGAGCATCTGTAAATCTATTCTCTGCTCTATTAGGAAGATCAAGATATAACTCAGTTAAGTTACCAATCTCTTCACCATATTCAGACTCATCATGTTTATAGATTGTACCTGAACCAGAACACTCATAGCATTCGTCACTATCTTCAAATCCTTCTTCATCTTCATCAGAAGGAACATATCCTGAACCATCACAATTTGTACATGGCTCTAGTTCTTCAAATATAGATTTAGCAACCATTTTGTATTCACCATCCTTTAAGAATACTAAATAATCATCTGGTTTCTTCTTCCATACAGCTTTCACCTTATTATATGCATTACTTACAAAGTGTACTAATTCTGTAGATCCATGAAGTGTAACCACATTACGCAATGCTACAAAGAATCCTTGCTTAGTGATTCTGAAGCTATTCTTCTTTAAGAATACAAATAGCTTATCAGCAACTTCAGCTCTAGGATTCAAACAACACCACATAAAGAATCTCTTAAGACCTTGATACTCATCATCTTCTTCCATAACCTCAGCTATTTCTTCAGAAGATAATCCGTGAATAAAATTCAAAGAACCAATAATCTCTAAGAATTCTTCTACCATAAGGGCAGGTAAACTTCTATTGATTCCTTTCAAATACAAAGAACCATCTTTCATCTCAAAGTCTGCAAGGGTAGATAGATATTCAGCTCCTGTTTGAATAGCTTTAGCTTTTGCAAACTGAGCTTCTTTAACTTCTCTGTCTTTTACCATCTCTGGAGAACTAACAATTCTCATTAAACAAGACTCTGTTCTGCAGTCTCTTGCTTCATTGAAATGTTCTGCTGTTGCACCAGACTTAGTTAGGATAGAACCATCGTTTAATACAATAGTTAATGTATCATTCACCATCTTGATGTTCATATATGGTTTAGACGCTCTATCTGCATTCATTATATCAATTAATTGATCTGAATAACTCTGTACAGGTTCTTGAGGTCCTTGAATCATATCAGATTCATAATCATTAATATAACTTTGTGTTTTTACAATTTCCAACTCTAATTTTAAGTCTTCTAATTGTTTTTGTTTCTGGCTCTTGAACCAGCTTAGGCTAAATAATCCCATTGTGTTTTGTTTTTAATTGTTAAAATATATTCTAAATAGCATACTGAAATAGCTGTAGTTATCAGAGGCTCTGCAATTCACATCTTCTATGAATTTAGCAAAAGTCTCATCAAGAATGTCTATTTCCCATTTGTTTATGAGTGCTTTCCACATGCACTCATAATCTTCCATATCAATATGTGGCAATGTTCTATCTTTGAACATTGCATACATGACCTCCATTAGGAGATCATGCTTGCTTTGTTTTGTCATACTATATTATTTGTAAGTCATTAACTACTTCTTCTGTCAGCACTTCTTCCAGAGGCAAATCTTCATTCATCACTGGAAATTTGTAATGTTCAAGATTAACCTTTTGCTTATAATACTTAAATAAGTCAGCAAGCATAGGAGTTAATCCTTCATTGCTTTTGCTTATATAGCTTGGGATGTTGTTGAACAGTGGTTTAAGGAAAGGAAGTTTAGAAAATACAGCTTTAACTTCTAAATAGGTTGGATATATTTCCATATCAACTATCTTATTTGCAATAGCAAAATCAATAATGATATCCTCTCTATTAGAAGATCCAGCACCTCTATTATTACGAGTAAAAGTGATTAGATTCTCTACTTTTTGTCCAAGATCTTTAGAAACTAAGCTAATTCTTGCTGACTTACCAAACACTTCGCTATAGTCACTTATAAATCTATTAATCATTAATACTGTAGCCATTCTTGCAAATGGTTTGTTTTTACCTTCCATAAATTTATTTAAGTTTATCCAGTTATGTAATTTAGCTTTCTCTAAGTTTTCAAATGATGCCTTTGCTACAACAGCAAATGATACATGTTTCTTAAAGATTAGATATAATTCATCTAATTCCTTACGTTGTTCTTCTGTACCATAAACCATTAGCTTTGTACATTGATGTAACTTATTCATTTGAAACACCTTAGGAACAAACTTACAGCTTTGACCCCTTAGATAAACTTGAAGATCTGTAGCAATCTTTGCAGATAGCTCACCTGCAAGTCTAACTCTCTTAGTTCCAGAAGCTATATTCACTTGAGCCACCTTAATACGTTTTGCTTTTTGTTCAGCAATCCATGTTTCAGGCACCTCAATAGCATCTGCATCAATAAATGTATTTGTTAAAAGCTTAATAAGTTGCTTATATTCTGTAATGAGCTGTCTCCATTCATTAACTGGATACTTATCTAAAGCTAACATTGAGCGATATGTACTATAATCAGTTTGTTTTGTTCCTAATGTAAATTTAGCAATAGGTTTAACAAACTTGTGTGTTGCATGCCCCTCTCCTAAAAGACTTCTTAAATAGTTTTTCTTTTGGACAGTTAATGTTTCAGTAAATACATATACATCTCCATAACCATATCTATCTTTCTGAAGATCGTTAATGTGAAGTACAGTGCTGTAATAATTCTTAGCATCAATGAATCTACCATTAGAATATCTATATTTAAGATGATACTCACCTAGCATATATGCTTTAAGGTTATCGGCAACTCGTTCAAGATCTAGTTTCTCTATACCAGTTATCTTAGCTTTTGCCATTGGTGTAGTTGCATGTTTTAACAACTCATCTATATAAATTGTACCACGACCACCAACAAAATCAGGAATAGATCTATTTCTTTCAGAATAAAAGTTTAAAACAGCTTGTACATCATCAGAGTCTTTAATTGTTTCATTGAACTTATCCATATAAACATTAGCAACTTCCTTAAGCTTATTAAGAATAGTTTGTTTAGCTTCCTGTGTATATCTTAAAGCTTCTCTGTTTGGTGTAGGAAATAAGCCATCACTAAGACTAAATCTTAATGCAATTGGAATACCAATTCTGCTAATCCCTAACTTATCCCAGTCAATTGGGTAAGATACATTATCTAAACATAAATGCATGTAGTTGTTTGTAGATAATCCAGAGAATTGAAAGTGTTCTGATCTATATATTGTGAAATCATTATTTACTGTTCCTCCTATTGAAGAATCAAAATCAAAATATACACTCTCAAAATAAGCCAATTGCTCTTTAGTCTTGTTAGCAAAGTTATATCTATCACCATAAGGGACAGGAACAATCACCTTAACACCATTACATTCTGTTGTAGGTGTTTCATACAATAAATCGATACTATTTGTATCTTCTCCTTCATACATCATATATTTTCTTTCTATTCCGTCTTTTCTACATACGAAATAGAAACTAGAACTATAGGCTAATGGAGCTTTAAAGCCCAATCCCATCATACCTAATTCTGTATTGCTGTTACGCTTGGTTGATTTACCATACTTACTGATGATATTAACTACATCATCTGCATCCAAACCAATACCAAAATCCTCAACAGCAAATTCATATATATCAGCCTTTGTGTTTCTTTTGAATGAAACTACAATTGGCTTGTCACATCCAGCTCTTCTATGACTATCCAATGCATTAGATGCACATTCACGGATAGTAGAGCCTATAGCATCTGAATACAGATTCTTACTTAACATCTGCATAAGGACTTGTGCAGAATCTAAGTCTAGTGACATTTTAGTTGTTTCTTGAGATTGTCCTTCCTCAAGAATGTGGGCTTCTGTTTGTTTTTCTAAAATCATAATTAGTAGTTTACGTCTATGTTAAATTGTTTTAATATTTCTTTTGATTTTTCTAGGTCTTCTACCATTTTTTGGTCTGTAATGTTGTCTCTGTTTAATTTCATGATTCTTGTATCTCTTGGTGTATTAACATAATCTTTATATATAAGACCAATTTTAAATGGTCCCACTTGTTCAAGACCATGAACTAGTAATCTACTTTCATATGATTGTTTAGCATATGGAGCAACTGAAGGATGATAGTATTGAACTGTACCACCTACACCTCTTCCAAAATAAATACCAATCCTGAAGTCATTACTATTAGCCACTGCTATTAAATCGCCTTTTTGGATGTTTCCACCCACTGTTACATTGTACATAATTGTGTGTTTTTAGAATGGTGCAAACTCTTGCAACCATTGGATTTCATAATTGTTGTTATCTTTTAGAATCTTATTCACCTTACCAAACACTCCTTCAGTGTCCCATTGTGAATTCTTATAGCTAGCACTAGCAGGATGACTTACTGTGAATGAATAGCTAAATGGTGGTGCATATTTTTGATACTTAGCTGCATCTTTACCTAGGAATATGACTGGTACACCTGTTGTTGCTAACACTTCTTCAAATAAGTATTTAGTAAATGGTTCCCATAATGCA
>Ga0209353_10000138_pt1 | contig 42571 bp, 30 predicted proteins | sample LauGreSpBDMM15SD_2_FD_187561 | JGI IMG/M metagenome (GOLD analysis project Ga0209353, IMG submission 187561) | Freshwater lake microbial communities from Lake Michigan, USA - Sp13.BD.MM15.SD (SPAdes) (version 2) | ecosystem: Environmental > Aquatic > Freshwater > Lake | place: Lake Michigan... | reverse complement strand
TTAATTTTTTTAATTGTTCAGCTCTACTTGTTTTTTCTGCGCTTGGATCTTGACCTTCAGTTAAAGATTCTTGAACATTGTTTTCCCACCATGCTTTAAGTGCTTCAAAATCTTTACGACCCATGTTAGAAAGAGTATACTCTACTATGTCATTATCGTAATCATCTGCTTCATCTCTAAAACCTCCTGGAGTATCGATGTAATCTTTACCCATGATTCTTTTAATTCTAACCTCTGGCATACCATCAATTTCCTCTAAGAACTCTTCAAAATCTTCAGTTGATTTGAATTTTTCAGCTTCATTAACTACTGATTCAATTAATTCCATATTGTATGCATTTGAAATATCTGTTTTAATTTCTCCAGTTTCTTTTGAATGCAACTTCATAGTTTTACCATCAGGATTTAATTTGATGAATGTAACTTCACCATAGTCTGATGTGTATTTATGATTTGGTTTTAGGTCTTTTGCTTTACCTTCATATAGATCAGCTTCGGTAATAATAGCTCCTAATTTAGAATCTGATTGACTTAAATTTCTATCTAAGTTAGAAAGTGTAGATGAAGCAGCACCTAATGCTGAAACCCATTTTTTATCTGTTGCGCTTTTCATTAAGACAGATATTTTCTTTTTAAGAGCTTCTAATTCCGTTCCTATTTCATCAAATAATAATACTTCTCCTTCATAAACAGTTCCAGCAACTTCTTCTTTGCTGTTAAATTTCTTGGTAAGAGATTTTACTTGTTGTAAATTTTTAATGATAGAATCTAAAGCTTTTGGGTCAACATCACTTCCAGCAGAAGTATTGTTGTAAAGAGATTGTAGATTTTGGTTTGCTACATATAACTCCGTTCCAATAACATCTTTAGGTAATCTATAGAATGCTTCAGAAACTACTAATTCTAGGTCTTTGTCTTTATCAGCAATTGTTGTATCAAGTTCAGCTTCTAGAGCTTTCTTTTGAGCAGTCATTTCTTTTAATTTTCCAAGCAACATTTCTTTAGCAGACCCTTCAGCAGCTTTCCAATTTTGAGCGGTAGCCTGCATTGTAGTTGTCAGTTTAGACCAGTCATATTGAATTTTAGCAATTGAACGGGCTTCATTAACTATAGATTCATTTTTCTTTTGGCTTGCTTTTAGTGCTTCAAGTTCTCCTTTTAATTTAGGGTCTAATTGTCTTTCAATTCCCCAGTTAAAACTTGCATTTATCAACATATTCAATGGTAAGTTTTCATTTTTCTTACCAAACGCAGATGTGCTAATCCAGTTTAAATAATGGTCAGCTAATTCTTTTGATAATTTGATACCTTCTGCTTCTGAAGAATCTCCATCAACAATTCCTTTAAGTAATTTTTTAGCCATTCCATGCTTACCTTCATTTAAAGATTCTTGTATGAAACTAATATCTTTAAGATAAAACTCATGGTCTGAACCATCTTGTGTATATCCTATAAAAGAATCTCCTTTGTCGCCTTTTAATTCTTCTGGGTTAACTGAGTACCAGTCATTTCCAACAAAAACTTCTACAGGTTTTCCACCAATTTGAGTATATAAGTCATTTGCAGTTTTACCGGTAAATTTACTTCTTTTAGCCTCTTCAATTTCGTAAGTTTCACCATCAATTTCAAATTCATCTTCGTCATCTTCTTTGGCTTTTTTAACAGCAGCTCCGAAGGCATTACCTTCTTTAAGACCTGTATCTTTCTTTAAGGTTACTTTATATGTTTTACCATTAAATTCAAAACTAGATTTTCCTTCTTGTTTAGCTTTTCCGGCTGCAAAAATAAATGCATTTCCCTCTTCTAGCTTTTTAGGTTCTCCTAATTTATTAATTTCATCTTCAATATCTTCTGCTTCATCTTCTGAAACATTTCCAAACATTTTGTTAATTAGTGCTTGTTTTTTCTCTTCATCCAATTCAGATAGAGAAGTTAATCCCATTTCATCAAGGATTGCTCCAATTTTACCAACAGTTTCCTGTCTTTTTGCATTGTTTGTTTCTCTTAGTTTCATTGTAGCCTCCTGGTTTTTAACCTCAGTAAAGCTCTTAAATGAAGAAATTCTATTAACTTGTGCCATTTTTAATATGTTTTTTTATTAAGTTATTATGTTTATATATCCCCATCAAAATCCACTTTCTTTACAGTGTATTCAAATTTCTCTTGTTTGTATATTGATTGTCTCACCTTTCCATGCTTATATAAATAATTATCCCATTCAACTGTTCTAATATCATCTACAAAATCAACAATTAATACCTTGTCTTTTGATGCATGCTGTCGTAGTCCACGTCCAATTGATTGTCTTATAATTACCTCTGATTTGAATGATTCAGTAAAAAATATGTTGTGTATTTTCTTGATTGAGATACCTGTAGAGAAGGTTCCAAAGCTTGCAACAATTACAATTTCATCTCCAGCCTCCATCTTCTTTTTGTATTCCTCTCGGATTTCTGAAGCAGTTCCACCATCGACATAAAATACCCTTTTATTGCTCTCTTGCCTTAACTTTTCATAGAGTCTCTGTCCATGTTCTATTCGATGAAAAAGCACCAATGAGTTCCGGGGTACTCTTGAAATTACATTTGAAATAAAATTAAGTCTGGCATCACTAGTGATTACAAAGTTTTGTTCTAATGAGAACACATCTTTATTATCATATCTATTCTGTGCCAATTCCATAAAGGCTGTTCGCTGCTTTGGAGTTGCATAGTTCATTTCAATAACCTTAACAACACATTGAGCAATATGCCCTTGCTCTTGCAGGAAACTTGCCTTAACTTCACTAATAACAGGTCCGGTCTGGCTCATTAGGGTTAATTTGTCAAGCGTACCATCTTTTGGAATTGTACCTGAAAGTCCAAACCTATATTTGGCATTAACACACTTGCTCAGGATTTCTTTAATACTGGCTCCTTTTGCCTTGTGTGTTTCATCAACAATAACTGCGTCAAACTCTGCGAAATAGGCAGGTTCTTTTTTAATTAGTGATTGATATGTTCCAATAATTATATTTTTATTCTTTTTAATCTCTTGTCCTGCAAATATTTGTTGGATTCTTAGGTCAATTCTATTTTTATAATTATATTCGTGGAAATCTTCATGGGCCTGAACAACCAATGATACATTCGGTACAATAAAAAGGATTCGTTGAGCATGATTCTTTTCAAGCATGTAGGCAACAGTCAAGAAACTAATAAGTGTCTTACCTGCTGAAGTTGCAAGCTCTGCTAGACACTTTCTAAATTTTAGTATGTTATATGCAGTTTCTATTTGATAGTCACGAGGAGTAAACTGTGAACCTTTAAAAAAGTCAATAGCCCATTCCTCAAACTGTTCTGCATTAATATTGGAGTCAATAAGTCTCTTAATACCCTCGATTTTAAGTTCGTATCGGTATTCTTTACATATTGTCATCACATGTCGCCAAAGTCCGGCTGGAATCCATTTATCATCTTTAATATATGATACGTATCCATCCCAAACTCCGCGTTTTACTAGAGGGTGAAACCTCCAACTTTCTATTCTTTTGGTCAGAGAGATTCTAATCTGCTCTAACTCAATTTCGGTTGCTTCATCAATTCTTAAAAATTGATTGTCATCCGTTAATGTTAAAATCAAATCTCATTTGATATTTTTATAAACGACTAATGTCCAACCTGTTTTTGATTGCAAAGCCCATGTTGTCGAGTGTTTTAATTGATCCCTCAAAAAAGCTTTTTTGAGTCACTAATAACTCAAGGATGTTTGTGTCATCCGCGATGTCGGCATCGACGAATTTTTCGCGCATTTTATCGGTGAGCTTATAGTCATAACTATAATACTCAATCCATTTATCTTTATACTTTCGGTCTACTACTGATTTTTGGGTTTTGATTCTATTACCCATGGTTGCGAGGTGTTCAACCAATATTTGTCGATAACTAAGTGTGAATGCACTTACGCTCTCTAAATTGTTACCTAATTTAAGTTCCTCAGTTAGACCTTTTATTTTTTGGGTCCAGTCTTCTCGCTGTTTAATTAAGTATTCGTCAAGCTGTGTTATCTTGTCTTTGACATCTGTCATATATGATGCTTTTAAAAAAGTGAATTTCCTTTATTGTTGTCTTTAATAAATACTGAACTTTTTAACCGGGACTTTAACCTTGGCTTAGTCATTTTAAATTCTTTTTCAGTGTGCGAATATTTTGATGTACTAAAATCTAGCATCATCTTAATATTCTTTCTTTTGTTTTTTTCGTTTTCAAAATCTTCGAATTCTTGGGCAACCATTTCTAAAAAATCTATTTTTATCATAGGTAATATGCATCTAGTCGAGAGTTAGTAAAATACTTTTGAATCTGTGCTAAGCATTTATTTTTTGTTAGCCAAGACGCGATCACCAAATCGTTTAAATCACCTATTTGTTTAGGATATTTATCTCTTTCATCTTTGTTCAATTTTTGCAAAAAGTCTTCCCAATCCTTGTCGATTTTAGTATCTTTAAAAAACTTTTCCCATGTAAATATTTGTTTGCCTCTTCGAATCTTCTCCATCATCTTCTTTTTTCCGGTAGTATCGTTATCAAACATATATCGTATTGTAGGTATCTCATCAAATTCAAGGGTTGAACGACCTGCTGTTGCCAGCCCAATCGAATTTTGCATAAACATTGCATCAATAGGTCCTTCAAACATCGTAACTTCACGTTCAAAGTCAACTGTCATTACTCCAAAAAGGGTTGAAAGTTTCTTAACGCCAATCAACTCTTCATCAGTCAGCGCAATCTCCCGTTGAATCTCTTGGTACATCTTCTCAAGGTCATAAGTTAAATAACGAGAATTAGAACGCTTGTCGATTGAACGAGTTTGAAATCCGATAACTTTGTCATTTGGGGCTACATTGAGAACTACAATTCTTTTATCCTTAGGAGAGTACATAAAACGATTCATTTGACTGGCCAACAATCGATTCTTAAGATAAAAAAATGCAGGGTCTCCTGGTTCGACTTCTTTAAATTTAAACCATTCCATAAGTTCTACTCGGGTAGGAGCCATATCGTAAGTCAGTTTAAAAACGTCATGTTCAAGTACTTCAATTTCATTAGTTTCCATTTTATGCTCTTGAATATAGTCAATAACTTGAATAGAATCATCAGTACTTTGAAATTTTATATGATGGTCTTTTAATAATTGGTATGCATTTGAATGAACGCCGCAGTTAAAACAATGGAATTGTAAGGTGTCCCAGTAGAGATTTCCACGCTTCTTTTTATGGTCAGTAGTTGAGTCACCACAATAAGGACATGCCATTGTAATTCTACCTGGCATCTCTTTAATCATATGCTTGCTTGGCTCATGATGGGCTTTTACAATTGCTTGTTTTACCAAGCTCCTGATTTTTATCTTTAAATCTTCGGTGATTTTTTGACTCTGCATACTATTATATAGAAAAAAAGGGCTAAGTTTAATTAGCCCTTTAGTTTATAAAATAACGTTAGATTAAATATCTAAGTCGTTTAGGAATGAATCTAGGTCATCAGAAGAATCTACGTTAGTAGAGCTTGGATTTCCTACCATCTCATTTGGGAATTCAAAATCGCTAGATTCTGAAGTTGGTTCAGATTTTGCTGGAGCTTTTTTAGCAGCAGGCTTATTAACAACTGAATCTATTGAACTTCCAGGATTTAAGTAATTTCTAAGAATAGAATTAACAAAATCAAGAGTTTCTCCGTCCCATGCTTTGTATTCGTATGGCTCTAGGCTTGGAGCTGATTCCAATTCTGCTTTAATAGCACCCATTGCTTCAGGAGTTCTGGTTGCACCTTTACCATCAACTTCAATAGGTGAAGTTTTTGAAGAGAACTTAGATTTATCGTAGTTGTTAAATTCTCCTTGACGAGTAATAATCAATTCGAAGTTTTTACCTGCAAATAGGTCAAATACTTGAGTTGGTTCACCAAATGCTGGTTTTAATTCCTCATCGATTTTCTCTTTGATTTTGTAACCAAATTTGAAAACTTTGTATTGTCCTTCTAGTTCAGGATTTTGTGGGTCTTTAATGATTTTAATAAGTGCAAAGTATTGCTCACGTCTTTTAAGTTTATCACTCATTTTACGGTCAACTGCTGAGTCACTTTTACGTAACTTAAAGAATACATCTGCGATAGGGCATGGAGCTCCAACTGTCGATGGAGAATCTACCATTTTACCGTCACCACTTGCATTAGTTAGCCAGTGTACGTATTTTTTTACTAAAGAGTTTCGTGGGTTTGTTGGGTTTGGAACAAAGCGAATCATTGCTTTATAAGTTCCATCTTTACCATCGTCTGCTGTAGGTTTGTAAAGATCGCTTCCAGATGAAGCTTGGGTTTCGTGTGTTTCGACGTCATTTACGCCAAGATTAAAAATGTCAAAATCTGCCATGTCTTTAATTGCTTTAATTTAGTTAAACTTTAATTTAATAAGTCTTAAGGGCCCTTTAATTACTTATGATAATTATATAGAAACTATCTTTTTTGTTTCAAGAATCTATATGAATTATATATCTTTTTTACTAGGGAAACCTGTCCCTGAAGGCATAAAGTTACCTTCTTAAAATATTTTTTAAGATTCTTGAAACAAAAACTTACATGTTGAATATAACTAAAGTCTTTAAGCCTCCGGGTAAAATAAACTTCGGGCTAAGTGATTCAGAAAATAGGCATCCACCAAATCATCTAAAGGTTTTGGTACTTTTTTAGTCTCTCCGATGTAGGTTTTACAGTATTCAAGCAGTGACGAGGTTTCAAGCACTGAATCGTTTAAAACGTTATCCAGGAATTTAACCCAAAGTTCATCCTTTTTCATGTTACCTTTTCCAGCATGCTTCTTAATAGTTGAAGGTGCGATGGTCATCATATCCTTGACTTTAAGTCTCGACATGAGTTCCATCTTTAAGATTGCTGCTCCAGCCGCCATATCAATAATATTATTTGTTCCGCTAGATGAACCGTAAGAGGATCCCTCAAAAGCAACGACAGCTTCAGGGTCTTCTCCTGTAATTTCAATAATCATATCAATAATGTCCTTTGCAGTTTGGGTGTGTCGCTGAATCTTAATCATCTCACTCTTCGAATAGGCCTCGTTATTCGTCCAATCCGGCTGATCGTGGATCTGAGTGTCTTGTAGTAGGTGTAATTCCTCTTGAATCTTTTGTTCGGCTTTGGTACCTGTATTTGGTTTTAAATACCCAATAAAATAGTACTTGTCCTCTGAGAAGATACAAATACCTGGGGAATTTAGGGAAAAGTCAATCGTTATAAAATTCATATTAGATTTTGCTACCAAGAGAAGAACCAAGAGCGGCTCCTACAAGTCTTGAAGTTAACATGTCGTACATAATACCACTTTGAATTCCTAGGATGTTTGCGATAGTTTTACCAACAGTTTTACCAAGAGCAAAACCTGCAAGTCCACCAAAGATACTACCTAAAATACCTTCATTAGTAATCTCTTCATTGAACGCTTGAATATTATAAGTTCCATCAGAATTTTTGTAAGTCTTTGAAAATTGCTCCAATGCTGCATCGACTTTTGCTTCAAGTTCTTCGGTCCATTCGGTTTGAAGAGACTCGTTTAATACTTGTAGTTCAGTATCCGTTATGTCTTGTTCTGCTATGTAATCTAAAAATGTTTTCATGTTTAATCTATTTCTAATATTATATTAAATTTGTTATAGTAAAAATTCAGGTCAAAGGTTGTAAATTCTGCAATATTTGAACTCATATTAAGTTCCAAATCTGAAATTGAATTAAGTATTGGTTTTTCAAAAACAGCGCTCATTAAGTGAATCCCTTCCGCATCCATTATTTGAAGCTTGATATCATTGATGAAAGGTTCTTTAACCGTCTTTGAATAATAATACAACAGGGTGTCTTGCATAATCCAATAATTTATATAACCATCTAAGAGTTGCATTGTTACTTTAAACTGTCTATCGATAGTATTTTGTATTGGAATTGAACCCCTGTGATATGTTATTGTACCATCGTTTGGAGCAACTTCAATCGGGTCAAAACTAATTCCTGGAAGGCCAACACCTTGGATAGAATAGTTTATAAAATCTATAGGTTCTGTAATTAAATTACCTGGCATTCTATTCAAATACTTCTTATATTTGTCAGCAACCTCTTTAGGAATAAAAGTCCTAGGAAACTTAAAATTGAATAAATTATTTCTACTATTTAATATCATTATATGATGTTTACGTTTCCGTAGTAAAGCAGCGACTCAGTACTTCCGTTTTTTATGTTAATATAAAATTTGTCTGCAAATTGATTCGCGTCACTTTGGTCAAATCGAACAGCTACGCTTTTTGGAACTTTAAAGAAAACTTCTCCAACCCCTAAGTCAACTCCTGGAAAACTAGGATCGTGAGATATTTGTTGTTCAATAGTTCCACTTTTAATAATAAGTATCAAATCCTCAGCATTAACTAGACTTACGCTTTTCATAGAGTCCCCATCAGGCTGGGCAACTTTAAATTTAATATAATTATCAGAAACTTTTGAAAGCGTAATAATTCCATCTCCCTCTTTTTTATAATCCATTGAAGTTGTGTCATTTACTAAGGCTCCATCCACTGTTACTTGAGTACTTCCTCCCATGATTCTATAAGTATCAAGAGCTACAGGAACATATTTAGTTTCTCCAACGCTAGGTCTGATAGAATTTACAAATTGATTAAGTTCTCTATTAACGCTTGTGTTTGGTAAGGTATTATAGACTACACTAGGTGCAAAATTAGAATTAAGAGCCAGTTTTAGTAATTTCTTACCATATTTTTTAGGTTGCGTGTATATTAAAGAAGCAGTCTTTACTATTTGAGTATTATCAGTTTCGTTATAGATTCTCATATTAACAGATAATACAAAGTTGCTTGAAACCGAAGAGTTTAAAATAACCGGACGGAATACAATAGCCTCATCGTAATTTGAAGTTTGCACAAACGTATTATTGAACGTATTAATATAATTAAGACCTAATTGCTCTGCAACTTGAACTTCGTAAAATATAGTAATGTCATCTCCCGAAGTTGCAATTCTTCCAGTTATATAATTTTCGAATGTAGCTTGATTTCCATCATATGTACCATAGATTTTAAAATAATCGCCATCAATAGCGTGTTCGACATTAACTGAAATATCAGTATATTCGTCTTCTTGGGATAGCGTTAATGATTTTCCTTCGGCAATATTAATATAATCATAACCTCCAATAGTAACAACGCTGTCAATTAATTTAAAATCAAACTCATAGTTCGCAGTTGTTGGAATTGAATCAACTCCAGTTGCTCCAAAAAAACTATTCTTAAAGTCTTCATTTGTACTACTATTGTACATATCAAATAATGAAGGAACCTTAATTTCAATATACTTAGAATATGAAGATTCTCCTAATATGAATGGATTTGGGTTTTGAATTTCAAAACTTGAAGAGTTTAAATAAACTGTTGAGTTAAAATAATTATAGATTCCAGAGTTTCTTTTAACCTTGGTTTGGAATAAGAATCCATCATATCCTCTGCCGCTAAATGAGTAACCTGTTCTTAAATGTAGTCTAATAGTATCATACCATACTGCTTCTACATCACCTGTTGGAATTGGCTGTAAGTCGCCAAAATTTGTTCCTGACCATTCAGCAGAATCTAAGTAGTCCAATTCATTTTTAAGAAGCGCCCATGTGCTAGCTTCATCAGTAGGAACTGCGTAATATCTTCCAGACTGTCCCGACGCGGTTCTAATATCATTTCCAGTGTCTGCTAATGGAACTGAAAATAGAGAACTTGCACGATCTGAAACTTGAATTTCTCCACCAATAAAATCAGTACCTGCTAAATTTGAATATTCATAAGCATACTTACCATTAGTTGTTGGAGTATAAATATATGTAGTTCCATCCAAGGCTAGATATCCATTTCCTCCAGGAATATTGAATCCTGCTGGATTATTAATAGTAATATCATCTAAGTCAAATTTATAAGTACTTCCATTTTTTAATAATAACATTCGGGAAGCAAAGTTATTAATAACAACAAATCCATTTGAGGTTGTTACTGTAAACTCTACAACTGCTGCACCAAGTTCATGTATTAAAAATCTTGATGCACTATCATCGGTGTCAACTGTGTTTAAATACTTAATTTGACTTCCATTATTGTCATTTTCAATTTTGACCAAATCAGGGGTTGATTGGTCATGATACATGAATTCTAATAATACGTCGTCGTCTAATTTAACGAACCTTGATGATTTTGCCATTACTCTATAATTTTTTAAAACCTAAGCCATTTTGGAGACCATATAAGTCCTACATTTAGTGATGGACCAATACCAATAACTTGATTATTATTTAGGTTGATTCCATAACCAACTCCAACTCCAAGCGACCATCCTGATTTTTTTTCAAGTTTTTGGTTTAATTTATCGTTAACTAAATTAATATTTTCAATATTAGTAAATAATACTCCAGGAGAAGGTGATGTGATTTTTAATTTATTAACACCTTCTTCGTTTATAATTGCAGCCTTAAGTTCAATTCCTTGCTCAAAGTTAAATTTATTTGAAAGAACTGAGATATTATTAGTCTTTTTATTTCTTAAAAGGTCAACAGTTCCATTAAACTTACTCCAATTATATTTATCCCAATTTTTTTCATTACTAATCGATACTGTCGCAGTTGAATCACTTGTTTGAACAACTGAACTTTGGGCATTAATAATAGAATCTTTTACTTTAATTTCGGCTCTTAGTAGAGAATTTACTCCTTTAAGGTCTTTATTAAGACCGAGGGCTTTTTGATACTCTGCAATAACCTCCTTATTTTCGGCAGTTAGAGTATTTATGTCATATTCATATGCCAATTTAATCGCAACTAATTCTCCATTCTTATTTCTTTCAAATTTAATAGTATCTTGAGAGGCTTTAAGATTATTATAATTTCTGGTTGCAACCTTTTGGGCATTTTCAGCGTCCTGTTTAAGTGTTGAATTTCTATCGCATTGATATGTTAATAATAAAACAAGCACTGTTAAAACTATAAATGTTATAGTGTTCCAGTTTGTCGGTATGTATTTTTTAAAGTCTATCATAATTATAATGTATTTGATAATGGAAGTTTTGTTCCATCTAATGTGCTAGTCCAATATAATTGAATATTATAGGCCGAATCAGTAGTAAAATCTCTACCAAAATCTCCGGTAAGCGTACTATTATTTGCTAATTGATACGGTAGACTATAATACATACCACTAGGGAATGGCAAAGCATTTGCAGATAACGCAAAATAAGGTGAGTCGTATGCTGCGTATTCATTTCTATATCTCGCCGTTATTGCCCGCCTTGTTGCTGTTATACCGCCAAAATATTGATAAATACCAACCCATATATAAACAGAGTTACCTGTATAATTTTCTATTGTGAGCTCCTCGGTTATAGGGTCGATGTCAAACTCGTCATCAATTTGAACGAAACCGCCGGATGCTGCTGTTATTATAGGAGATGTTGAAAACTCATTACTATTTATAGAATATTCAATTGTTGTTAAATATCCAGTAAGTGGAAGCCCGGTTAAACTAACATTCATTGTTAACGTTTTATTTCCATTTGTTAAAGCCCAATTATTAATAGTTAAAGTGGTTCCATCTGCTCCTCCAGGTGGAGAAATTATTGTAACAGTTGGACTATTTTGAGGGAAATAATATTGATCAAAGGCTTCATATATTAACGTAAATGTTTTTCCTGTGAATAAATTATATGAAACATTAGATTCAATTTCCGGAGTAGTACATGTTATATGAGCACTATTTGTTCTATTTAGTGTTATATTCACATCAGCTAAAATAGTAAACGGCGTTGTATTAATATTTAAAGTCAATACTTGTGTAGTTGATGGATGCGAACTAATACTAACAAATACATTAATTGTTGTTGGTTTTGGTCCAGAGCCTAGCGATATACTTGTAATTGTTGCATATCCTGGTAATCCAGTAATATCTTCTGGATCCGGAGGAGTCAACCAATAATACCCAGCCGGAGCATCAACAGTCGCTGTAAAATTATAAGAATTATTTGCGCCTTGATTGGTTATATTTTTTAAAGTATAAGGGTCTGGACTTAATTTTGATGCGGTTGTATTTGCATCATCCAATAAAAATGTTAATGGAATTGCAGGATTTTGTCCTGTTCCCGCGTCGAACCAATATAAATTAGCATCGTTTAAATAAATAATTTGTGGCAATTGTTTAATTCTAAAAGTTGTTCCAGCAGAAGCGCTTGCATTAACGCTAGAGGTACTTACTGTAGAGGTGACATTATAAACTGAAATTGATTGTGCGGCTGCAGTCATATCTATATCTGATCCTCCTGTAATATGCACAGGTTGCGAAGGAGAAGATGATGCTACACCTTGACTATTTGACGTAGCTGAAAACCTATTATCAGCAATTGTATAGTTAAATTGTCCTAGTGAAGGAACTTGATAATTATCAACCCCATTAGTCCAAACCTTTCCATTACAAAGATACCATCCGTTATATGCTCCAACCCCTTTTCCAACAGAAAGTTGTAATGGAAAATCATTATCTGGTACAACCGTTTCACTATTAATAAAATTACCATTAATTGAAAATATAGAGGGCATTATTGAAATTATAGTTCCAAAAGGAACAGTTCCTTCAATTTCTTCTATACTTTTAAATTCAACAAGACCGCTATCATCACTACAAATAGCAACTTTATTAGTATCTGCAAATGCGTTTTCAATAATTAAATTATCTTTTATAACGGCAGGTGAATTAAAAACTGTAGCGGTTTTAAAGAATGATTCACTCGAAGAAATATATAAGCTATCATCAGATCCAATAGAATTTGAATTTCTAAAACTAAAACCTGCAGAAATATAAATGCTTGTTGAATCTGTAGGGTCTAGAAACCCTATTGTCATCTGATTCTTTTTATTTATAGCTTTTAATTGAAAATCATAAGCTTTTTCAGTAATATCATTATTTAAAAACTGTAAATTTGAAGAAGAATAAGGTCTTCTATTAATATTCCATTGATATGGAGTTTTTCCTCCGACCAATGGTAATTTTTCTCCATATTCTGTATCGGTTTCAACATATCCGATTTTTACTACTGGAGCAAACTGGTCACCGGCAGTATGAATAGGGATTAAAGTTTCAACATCAACTGCTCCAGAATTTATATTTTTCCAATAGTTATCAGAAATACCTCCTTGAGTTCCTTGATATCCAGTATCTCCTATAGGTCCTTGAACTCCTTCCTTTCCGGAAGTACCTTGAGTTCCAGTTTCTCCAATAGGACCTTGAGGACCTCGAGGACCTCCGCCATTCCAAACAAGCTGATCAAAATTATAATTGACCTTGTCGAGTTTAATACTGTCAGAATCTGAAGTGTTTATATGTTTAAGACTAATTGGCATACCTATCTATATTTAGATTATATATTCTATTTTTTAGAGAGCACACCTATTATAGTTTTTGAATAAATATGGTAACTATATATGGTTGCAGGTTTTGATCGGTACCTGAAACACCACCAACTGCGTTACTCGTAGTGTGCGTTGAATCCGCAGATACTATTAGCTCTCGTCTTGTCCCTGATTTATCTTCAGCATCACCAATGCCTCCTCTAGTATTAAAAGTATGTGTGTGTTCGACAACAACTGCATCTTTTTGACCTCCATAGACCGGTGTGTAATTATTTGGGCCTATCGATGAAAAATCAGTTGACTCCCAACCAGCAGGCGATGATCCATATCCAACAGAAACTCTACCTGTTCGGTTTTTTGTCGCATTATTTCCATTACAAATAGCCCATCCTTCTCTTTCGCTACCAATTATTCCTTTACCGGTTCCATCAAAGTTATTTCCAATATAATTATTATTGCAATCTATCTCCATTATATCTCCGGGAAGCCAATGATTTTTAGTAAAATCTAAAATTAATTCATTGACTTTCTTGTGTCTCGATGCCTTTATATTATCATTATCTGCTAATTCATCTTCAATAGCAAACAATACATCACTATATGTTAACATATTTTTATTTTTATTTTTATTTAAGATTTATATGATAATCTTATAGAATCATGATTCACGTTTATCTAGTATGGTACTCTTTGAATAAACAAAACAACTACGTAAGGTTGCATGTTTTTATTTTCACCTGATTCACCAGTAAAATCAGTGTCTCGTGTCGATGCACCCCAACCCGTACACCCGATATCACTTCCTTGCTTCCAGTTATTTTGCCGATTAGCTCGTAATTGCAGATTATGAGTATGCGAAACAATAACTGCATTTTTTGAACCTCCGGTTTGGCCTAATAATGTAAACTCTTTAGTATTAGTAGTTGAATTGGTACCATATCCAATAGAAACTCTACCTGCACGGTTTTTTGTCGCATTATTTCCATTACAGATAGCCCATCCTTCTCTTTCCCCACCAATTATTCCTTTACCAGTTTCATCAAAATGCGTATCAATATAATCATCTGTACAGAATACTTTTTTTATGTCACCATATAAGTTACCGTATAACCATTGGTTTTCTGCAAAATCTAATAGATCTTTTTCAACTTGTCGGTGTTTATCTGCTGTTATTAATGTTCCAGGTGCTAAATTAGTACGAATACTTGATAATACATCGTTATATTTTAACATATTTTTATTTTATTTTTATTTTAGATATAAAATCTTGTAAAAAACATGATTTAAGTTTATTTATCATGATATTTTTTGAATAAACAAAGTAACTATATAAGGTTGCATGTTTTTACCAGTACCTGAAACACCATTACTTGCACCTGTAGTAGTCCTACTTTCATCATTAGCAGTTGTAACATCGTCATCATCGTCCTCTACTGTGTTAGAAGAAGTATATGATTCAAAAGTATGTTTATGACTGACAACAACTGCATCTTTTGAACCTCCATAAATAGGAGAACCATTAAAAAGCATGCTTGTGTCATATGCAATGCAAACTCTACCCGTTAGGTTTAATCTTCCATCGTTGCCATCACAAATAGCCCATCCCTCTCTTTCGCCACCAACCTTTCCCTTTCCAATATTAGGTCCGCTTCTTTCAAAGTTGAGATTAATATATGCATCTGTACAATCGACCTCTTTTATGTCACCAATTCGCCATTGATTTTTTGCAAAATTCAATATAGAAGTTTCAACCTCTCTGTGCTTTTCTGCTGTTATACCAATACCATCTGGATATCCAGATGGTAATTTATTTAAAATATCCGTTAATATATCGTTGTATTTTGCCATATTTTTAATTTTAATTTTAATTAAGATGCATCATAATCCTGTATAACATAATCTGATAATGAATAGTCACTTAATGAGGTTTGTCCATCTCCTAATTGTGACCACCATAAATTAATATTTTCTAAATAAATAATTTGAGGTAACTTTTTAATTTTAAATTGTCCACCTGGTGTACTTGTTGAAATTTGAGGATCATTTGAATTATTAGTAAGAGAATTATTATATATTGCACTAGTTGAACTCTGTGGGATACTAGCAGATGCTGATATATTGGCACCTCCTATCAACGAAATTTCATTATTATCTACATTTATATAACCTTGACTATTAGGATTTAAAGAAATTGGGTTTGATAAAATTTGATATGAGAACGAATTAAGATCAGGAGCTGTAATTGATGTAGAACCATCAGTCCATGTTTGTCCATTACATACATACCAACCTTCATAATCTCCAATACCAGCACCCATTCTTATTTGTAAGGGTACATCTGGATTTAGTGACGTATCTATAGATTGATAGCAAATGAATCTAGATAAATCCCCAAATATTGAAGGTAATATAGAAATAATTGTACCAATTTTAACACTACCACCAATTTCTCCTGAAGTTTTAAAAGTTACACTACCCGTAATATCTTCAGCTGTCACAATTTTATCTACATCTGGAGAATCAATTTTAATACTTAATGGCTCATTAAATGTAACAGGTTTTTCAAAAGTAGTATCGTTGTATGTATTTATGGAACTGGCTCCAATACTAAATAAATCATTACTAGATGATGTGCTCTTAATAATATGATTTTTTGCTTGTAAATTTAATTGTGAATCTACTATATTAATAAAACCAAGATATAATTTAGATAAACCATCCGAATTATCCATAGCAATATCAAAAGCATTTTCTACAACATCTTCGCTTGTAAATCTTAAATTAGAAGCAACTTTAGCGCTTCTTCTATTAATAACCCACTGATACCTTGGCAAACCATTACTTTGCTGTTGGGATCCATACTTATATTCTCCTGTTATATAACCAGAAGCAATTACTGGAGAGTATTCTGGTAAGGCAGGTATGTGTTTACCAAATAAAGTTGACATAAACGCACCATTTTCAGTAGTTGACACCCAGTATGAAGTAGTATCGACAGCATTTGGTCCTTGAGCACCTCGATTTCCTCGGTCTCCTTGAACTCCTAATGCTCCTTGAAATCCTTGAGGACCTATATTTCCATCTGGTCCTGCATAGCCTTTAGGACCTCCACTATTGACAACTAACTGATCAAAATTATAGTTAATTTTGTCAAGCTTAATGTTATCAGGATCAAGCGCTCGTATCTGCTTAAGGTTAATTATCATTTAGATTATATATTATTTTAATTACGTAGTACATAAAGTTCCTCTTTGGGTAAATTTACCAATGTTTGATCTCCAATATATTGGATATCCATAAAGGTTTGTATACCATCCAGATGGAGCATATGTTGTGGTTTTATGTTGAAACAATTTATATATTGATGAAGGAACTTCAAAAGTATTCCAAGTCGCTGCATCAGGTCCATTCCAAGTATATTCCGTTGTTGGATCTAAATTACATGTTAAAGCATCAGTAGCACCCGGTTGTGTTAGATTAATTGTATTTACCGTAATTGGAGGCGCGCTACTTCCACCAACTGACCATTTTAAATTTGGATTTTCTAAATAAACAATATGAATCATTGAACTTACTGTATGCGTAGAACCAGAAGTTGACATAAAAAATGTATCATTACCGGGTGATGTATTATTATCTAGAAAATCATCAGTGTAGTCTATCTTGTATACACCATTCGCATCAGGTTGTGCATTTACTAGTAAATCATATCCTCCAATTAATATTGGATCCAACTCAGGCGATGTAACTAAACTTTGAGCACCTCCATTTGCGTTTATAGTATAACTAAAATTGTTTAGATCTGGTGTTAAATATTGGTTAAATCCCTCAACTGTCTCCCAGGTTTCTCCATTACAAAGGTACCATCCTTCAAAATCTGTACCTACTTTTCCTCTTCCATATATATTATTTAATAAGGAACCTGAAGCGACATTTATTGAGTCATTTAACCAAAAATGATTTGTATTAAATTCGTCAGGTCTAATTGAAATTATAGAACCTATCGGGAATGTACCAAATACCTTTTTAGCGTCTTTCCATCCGACATTTCCATTTGTATCGGTTGAAACAAGAACTCTATTTTTTATAGCTCCTGTTGTAAATATAAATGCATCTTTAGATTTTGTAGTTTTACCTCCAGGTTCGCCAAGAAAAAAAGGAACTCCTAAATTCCCTCCAGTATTAATATTAATATTAGAACTTGTAATGGTAATTGAATCTACAAGAGGAACAAGAGGTGTAGAAGGTGCATTACCCGTTCTAAGCACTATAGTTTCTGCTGTATAAATAATTCTAAATTCAGAACCTGAAATATACGGATCAATCTTAAAATGTGGATTGTTAACATTGCTAAAACTGAAATTGTAACCGTTAAAGCCGCTGTTATCTTCAACTCTTAAATTAACCCAACTATTTTTAGTTTTTACAATTTGAATAGGTGTCGCCTGTTGGGCAGCGCCTACTCCGTATACTCCGGTATCATTGCCTTGGTATCCTATTCTTAGAGCAACTGGCGCTGCTTGATTTATTCCAATAGTATTTTTTCTAGGAGAGATATATCCCGGCAAACCATCGCCTTCTGGAAAATATTCCCACTCGTTAAAACTTCCGGAGCCTTGATATCCTTGATAGCCTTGAGGACCTTTGTAACCAGTGTCTCCTTGGGGTCCAATTTGACCAAACCCACCATCTACTCCGATAGTACCCTGAGGTCCTGGTGCACCTCCGTTTAAAAACTGATTAAAATTATAATTAATCTTATCAACTTTGTCAACAGACCACCAGGCTCCACTGTTTGGATCGAGGTCGGTTACAAAAAGTTCTTTTATATTAATAGCCATTAATTATGCTTGTATTTTAATGTGTATTTTAAAGTTATAAGAATACCCATGTTTTTTATTATATATTAGTCTAAAACTTAATCCGTCATTTTGATAACTTTGAATGTTAAAATTAGTCAATTCCCTATAATTATCAAGGGTCAATTGTGAAGTTTGGGTAACCGAAACAAAATTTGTCTCTAATCCTTTAGCTTCAATTCCGTATATTTTAATCGAATCAATAATAAAACGAGGAGATATATTTGATTTTGAGTATATCTGTAAATCATCTTTTATTGAAGATTTATCTCCATAAGAATTTGCAGCACTAACATACCTTCCAAAATATTTTTCAATTCCATCTTCAATAAGTTCATTTAATATAGCAGTTGGTAAATAAAAATCTGCAATAACTTGAGATTCATCTTCAACCCAATGTATAGACGATATATTAGATTGAGCAAACCTTATTTTATCTAGAACTTCAATCGAAACTTCATGAATATTATCAAACTTAGTTATATCATATGTATCTCTGACCTTCATAATTGTAGATGTCATAAAAGTTTTCTTTTCTACAGGACTTAGAGTTCCATTTGTTGTTTCAAACTCTCCGCTACTTAAGGCTCTTGTAAAATAATCTTTTGAATATTTAGATTTAAAAACATTAATCTCTTTTTTATCGATTGCAATTTCGCCAATCATTGGGTATAATGGCAATTTATCAGTTGTTTGAGAAAGTTTTAATATATTTTTTGAGTCTTGCTCATTGACTTTATGATAAAAATAGTTACTAATAAAACCATAATTAGTTGTATTTTCTTTAAAAGAATCAAAAGAGATTCCTTTTCCATTTAATTTATTGTAAGTAACTAGTGCAGCATCTTGTACCTCTGGTTCTATCTTTACTTTTTTATTAGAATTAATGTCAGAGAACGTTATAATATCATTGAAAATAGGATTATAATCTCCATTCATTCTTCTTAAAACAGTAACATATCCTCCATCTTCTCTTTCTTCTATAACATTCCCAATTTGATTTGAAGACAATCTATATGCCTTTGGCCTTTCTGCATCTGCCTCTGGCTGGATAATAGAAGGTTTTGTAACATCGACACCAGATTCTATTGAAAGAATAAAATCATTTTCAATTTGGCCAGATCCATCTGCAGGAATTGTAATATAATTTATCTGCCCAAAAGAATTAAATCTTTGAGAATATTTATAAGCACTGATTGAATCTAATAAATTAGCAAATTCATTTTTACCTCCTTGTGAATAATAAAAAGGAGTCGTAATAGACACCAATGAAAAATATTCTGGAATTAATCGAGGATCAGTCACATTCGGACCTATAATTGGTGCAGCTAAATTTATATTGAATTTCCAAGGATACCCACTTACTAAAATTGAATAGTCATCAATAACATCAATAACTTTTACCGCATATGTTCCTGCCGGCGCATCAAAATATATCCAAGAGTATTCACCAAAAGAATCTCTTTTAACAAAATCAGTAAACTTTGCATCTCCTGCAGAAATTGAAGTATCATGTGCTTTAACAATGAAAGGAATATCTTCACCTACCTCTCCATTTTCATCAACTCCTGGAAAAGCTCCTGCAATATCGATACGAAATGGAATGCTAGTATCTATAACAATTGGTTTCCCAACATCGTTAACACCTTTTGTTAAATCAGTCAAGGTATATAAAAGGTATCTAGATAACTCATCTTCCAATACTTCATTTTCAACTACAGTTAATTCAATGTTAATGCAAATAAATTTAAACTTGTCATTTTTAACACAGTTAAATACTATTGAATTTGCATTAATATCGGGATTGGTATTATAAGAAAGATATGCTCCGAATTTATAATCACTAATATCGATTCCTTTTAAAAATTCAGTTGGAATATCATTAGTAGTTTCTTTTCTTTTTTGGAAAACATATCGAAGGCCTCTAAAAACAGTTGATGAATTTTTTTCAAAATTACCTATATCAAATTTAGACCATAATCTTTTGTATTCGTTATCAAACCACATTCCTGAAGGTGACACTGTAGAATCAAAATATCCAGTCCAATTAAAATATTTATCAAAGTAGTTAAATCCAGTACTTGTTAATTTATCGATTGTTAAACCTCCATCATTTGCAAAATCTAAATAATTATTTAAGTCTTTTCTATCACCTAATATGTTTGTTGGAATTTTATTTAGATGAAAATGTTCCATATTAAAAAAATCAACATTTCTTTTTGAATCTATTTCTATGTTTGGCGATAAATTATCATCTCCAAAAGCCTCATTTACATTTAAAACATAAGGTAAATTTCTAGCGTTTGACGCATCTTTAAGTTGATATTTACAAATAGTAGGAACAACTCTACTTAAAAGAGCAGTTTCTTTAAGACTATTTTCTTTAAGGCGATCATATTCATTTAAGAGTTGAGTTTTTGCAACTGTTTCTGAAGTTTCTGCGGATAAAATATCTCTAAGACCAGAATAAAATGATTTGACATCAATGCTTGAAAGCTCATTAAAGTCATATACTAAATCACCTAAGTTTGAATTTCTTGTTGAATAAAAATCAAAATCAAAGTCTTTAAAATCATAAGCTGCAAATCTACCATGAATTGCTCTATATTCATTGTAAACTTCATATACTTTGTCATTTGAAAGTTTTGTAGATTTATCTAAAATAACTCTATAATAATCTGTGTTAAATGGGTCTTGGTTGACTTCTATAATTTTAACAAATTTATCAGAATCTTTTTGTTTTAAATATTCTCCAACTTGCACGTTTCCAATTTCTGAAGACTTAACAAGAATTGATTGTCCTTCAACTGATCCTGCTATAGTTGTGCATATACTCCAATCATTTGAAATATATGAACTTAGACCAATATCATTAAATTCACTATCATCAACTGTAATAAAATCAACAAAATTAAGGTTGTACACTCCAAATGCAGTTTGTCTTCTTTTATTTCCGGAAACTATTTCCTCAATAATTATCGAAGTATCAATAACTTTTGTTTTGTAAGTTATAATTTCTCCATTGTTAATAGCAGAAGCAAACGCAATTGCTATTTGTTGTAAACTTCCTTGATTTGAGAACTTATTTCCATTTGCTCTACCAGGAAGAAGCGTAGGATCTGCGCTTGCAACAACAAGATAGTCTCCTAAATTGTATTGCGAAATTTGAAGTTCCGTTTTGTCTCCAATAAAAACTCGATCATTAGCGCTTGGAACATCTTTTATAGTTACTTTAATAAATCCTTTATAGTTTGGTTCTTTTAGATCCGCGGTTATTTTATTACCATTTTTTGCATATCCAATAAAAGATTTTTCATCATTGTTATTTGGAGAGATTAAAAACTTATAAGACAATATTGGAGGTATACCAAGTCCAGGATCCCCGTCATTAACTATTTTACTAGTTGAATTTTTTATATTATAAAAAGTACCAGTTTTGTCTTTAATATATTGGAGCGTTGGAATTTGAAATTGTTCACTTCCCGGAAACATATCGATGTTAACTAAAGGGTCTCCTACTGGATTAACCGAGTTTGATATGTCATAAAATGTTTTGTAACTATTATATTCAATATTCAAATAACCATTTGAATCAAGTCCAATAGAACCAAAATCTCCCTCATCAATATCATCTACATAAATACCAAAGTATCTGTAGATTTTATAGTTTTCTGCAGTATAATCATCAAATAGGAACTCTAAATTAATTATATTAGCAGAAACAATACCGTTTCTTTCAAATCCATTTGTTATGGTTTGGTTGCTAAAAATTTCAGGATAATCAACTTGAACATAATCTCTGTCCAGTTGCTCTGTTTTAACAGTAAATCCGCCATTGACAATATCAATACCATTAAATGTTGATTGAGAACCTTCTTTGAAGTTTATAGTAAGCGCCGAGTTTGGAAATCTTTTATCGTTAATGTGAGTATTTAAGTATTCTCCGATTTTTGAAGAGATGCCCAAATCAAATGTCTTAATTATTGTAGCATTTTTAAGAAGTTCTAAAATCCTAGAATTCTGACCAATAGTATCTTCGGTATAATCGGTTCTATAATCAACGTCCTCGATTCTATAAATTACAAATTTAGAAGGTACTTGTTTTTCAAGCCAAATCGGAGCAAATATTTTATATTGCTCATCGTATAATTTAGTAGTGTTTTGTATTGCTCCATATTGATACTGATCTTCATATTGAAATTCATAATCAGAAAATAGGGTAATATCTGAAGATGCTCTAAGAGTTTCATATCTTTGTGTTAGTGGAAGATTTCTATAGAAATTAGCGATATCAATAGAATATATCCCAGAAGATTTAACCTCATATTTTTGATACTCAATTTTAGAAAGTTCTTTATTTGCTCTAAAAGAACTTAAAAACAAATCGCCATTGGAGTTAACAAGTAACTTTGAGTTACTTGTTAACTTTGGATTTGTTCTTAATAAAGCAAAAGATTTATTATCTATTGAATTGTTTACAGCACTAGTATTAATTGTAGTCATCTAGGACACCTCTTTTTATTTATATTATATATCCCAGATTATGGAACAACATAAAGAGGTAGAATTCTTAGTAGAACTTATTAATATCTGGAAAAGAAAGATTTAAAAAGCTAGAAGATAACCATCGACGTCTTCCTCTTCCTGGCTGATAATTTTGTTTATAAGTTGTTAACATCGTGCTGGTAACATTATTAATATTTCTACCTTCTGCTGCATATTTAGAGGTAACTTCAATATCAAATTTAAAATCATTATTTCCAAAATCAATTATATCGATACCTATTTTTTTAGCATAACTTAAGTTTGTAAAAGTATTATCTAAAATTCCACCAACTCTACCTGTTCCAGTAGCCTTAGGTCCATAATAATCAGTCATACGGTACTGATATACCAAATCTACTGACACTGCGTTTGCGCTTCCTCCTGGGATTAACTTTTTACCACTTTTATTAGAAGAGTCTACTACTAGTGAATTAACATTTAATGGAGAAAGGTAAAGAAAAGAACCGCATGATCGACCTCCTAGTAGGTATTGGTCTTCTGGAGAGAATCCTGCTTTACAAGTTTGTCTTAATCCTGGAACATTTGTGCTGTCTATAGTATTGATTATTCTAAGTGGTGTTTGTTTTTTACCATTTGCATCCGTCGCTCTTAATGAGGCAGTTTTTGGCATTCCAACTAATCCATCGCTTGCAATTTCTAATAAAGAAAGTCCTGGAGAAGTACCATTAGAACTTTTTAAAAGAGGATGGTCAACATGTAAATAAATACCATTCGAGTATTGAGTATACGTTATTTGGCTTCCAATTGCAACTTTGTTTGGAGTTGCTCCATTATATGCACCACTCCAAACAAAATCATTTGGACTACTTGATATTGGAGTATACACTGTTGCAGTTACTCCTGAAAAGTTTTTAAATTCGGGATTAATAGTATCTTGTGGAACCGTGCTAAAATTATATGAAATTCCATATTCATATTTATCGTATGCACTATTTGTGCCGTAATCTACTGCAGTATTAATATTACCATTGACGCCTTCAGTAATTACATACAAATTATCATCATTTGCAATATTTCTAAATCTAGAATAGATAAATTGTCCTTTTAACTGAGAAGACTGGTCTGGACCACTATTAATATAATCTGTATTAAGATTGTTAATATTTTGATAAATCACCGGAACTAAATCATATCGACCTTCTACTATGTAGTATGTGTCACTACCGTATATTGGATCAACTGGATTAGGAAGATCAGGAAGCACTGCATTGAGTTTATACAATCCAAATTGTGTATTAGTAGAAGAAACCGGAGCAGGTTGTGTTGTATCTCCTACAATTCGGGATATTAACTCAAGGTCGGTTGCTTTAGTATTTGATAATTCAATTTTAAAGTTTTTAGTAACGATTGCTCCTTTTCCATTAATTGCTGGAATTTCTTGACTATAATAACCCGCAAACAACTGTACTGTTGAGTTATTTGTTACTGGTGTAACGTTTCCATTTTCATCAATAATTCTTACAAGTAATTCTCCAGTTGTTTTTTCAATAACAGCTCTTAAGCTCAGAACCTCATTTTGAAGAGCTAATAACTTTTCATAAACAGTAATTGGTGATTGAGTATCAGTTATAAAACCGGAAGCTATTGTGTTTGCACTATGCGCAAAAGTTTGACTACCGACTGTAAAAGATTCTCCAACATGTCTGTATACACCTACAGATTCTAAGTCCTGTTGGATTTGTACTTTTAATAAGTCAAGCTCATTAGCTTTAATAACATTTCCTAAATTATCAGTGTTTATTTCACCTTGTGGAAATTCTATTTTTTGAATTTCTGACCAGTCAGATTCTAAAGGATTTGCAGGATACCCAGCTTCAGAAATCGATTTAATCATAAATTCAACAACTTCACCAGGATTAATTGATATATCAAAAGAGTTAAAGTTTACTGCATTAGCATCCTCTTCACTTTCAAGAATCCAACCATATTTTCCATTAGCATCCATTGCTCTCTTTCTAACAGGTCCAACAACTTCTACCCAATTTGAAAAAGCAGCTGTTTTTTCAGTTTGGTTTGTTGCATCTACAAATTTTAATTGATCGATATTTGAAGTTTTACCTGAAGTAGAAACATATCGGTATCTAATTTTAAATTGTACAACTTCTTGTGATACTTGGTTTCCAATTGTTTTTGGTTCTGGAACTGCCCAAAATCCTCTAACTTTATACTTTGGAGCTACTGTTTGTAGGTCTGCAGATTCTGCTGAAGATTTTATTTCACTAACAACAGATGAAAAAAGTTTTGATTCAGATTCTCTTTGAGAAACTAAAGAGTTTAATTCATTTTTATGAGTATCGCTTTCTGCTTGAGATGCGAATTTTTTAGTATTAATTAAAGATTTTTTTTGTTTGATAGATTCATCAAGTTGTTTTAATGACTGCTCTGTAGATGATTTATCAGACTTTAATTGTTTAATTTTATCGGTTGTTGTATTGTCAGTTAAATGCTTATTAATTTGAACAACTTTAAAGTTTTCAACATTAATAACCGGAGGTGTTGGCGTAATTCCAGACGCTGCAGGCGGAATATAATCAACCTTTAGTGATTTAAGAAACTGTCCAAAATCTGCAACTTCATTTTTATAATATTCCGCTAGGGTCATTTTAACGCCAGACGGGTCATTCATTTCTAAATCATTAGAATAGAATCCAATCCCCGGTGAAAAATCTTCAGCAGGTATTTTTGAAATAGGATCGATTGGTTTAACAAAAATAACCTGTTTTTCATTAAATGCAACATTGATTTCTATATTCAAATCAGTATCAACTTCTTTATAAATTCCAAATTGATTAACTCCAATCTTAATAGACTCAGAACCTTCAAGCAATAACAACTCAACTTGTGAAGTTGAAGTGTCAATTGAAAGAATTTGGTATCTTGTTCTATAATTACCAGAGTTTACAATAAGAGAATCTCCAATTTTTAAAGTTTCAGTATCTTTTAAACTTTTAGTCGAATCAGTAAACGTTAACTTGTTAAGCGTAAATAATTTAACAGTTTTGGTTTGCGTTGTTCCATCAATAACAATATTCTTTTGAGCATTATCTATTTTAACTACATCAAAAAATCCAGTGTATTGGATTGTTCTAATAGGCATATCAATAACTTGAGAATCTAAATAATAAACAAAGTTGTTATTAACCAATTGTGTTTTAAATTCAGAATAAACAACTTCGCTGCTTCCTTTATAAATTTCATCAAATGCAGCAATTGAAGTTGCATCATTTTCATTAAATATGTAGCGCTCAACATATACCTTTTCAGTTTCTACAGGGATTTGCTTGCTTACATCTAAATTAATGGTAAGTAATGGATTTAAAAAGTTTTCAAAAAAGTCATTTAATTTAGTTGAAAACTGTGTAGGAGATGCTAGAGAAGTAATAGAAGGAGATGGTCCTTTTAATCTAGAAGTATGGATAGTTCTAAAAGAACCGTCTTTTAGTCTTACATTTGCGTTTGAACCTTCAAGTCCACTAATTGAACTTAAATTACTATTTAAACGATCAATTTCTCTTTTCAAATACCCAAAAGCAGGTATTTGAATAGTTTCCATTTTATTCGTTTTACTATTGAAAAGGTCAATACTAACAGTTTCCTTATCAGTAGTTATAGCTTCATTAATTCTTTTAAATGTTTCTAATGAGTTAGTATTTAACTCAAGAAACTGTTCAAGTAAATGTGATATTGAATTGCTAGCGCTCATATTATCTTATTATTTCAAGTTCAAATGTCTTGTTTATTTCGTCTATACATATTAATTCAAAGTAAGGCTTTAGGCTTAAAAGATCGTTGCTACTTATAGAGGCCTTTAACGCATAACTATTATTTTTATCTGCATATATGTTTATTTTGTAAGTTCCTAGAGTTAACAATTGATTTTTAAAAGAAAACTTAATAGTTTGGCCGTTTTTCCAAGTATTAATACTATCATCTAAGTATATATTCAAGTCTCCGGTCATTGTACTACTATTGGTATTAATTCTAATTAAATTATCATATGGTAATATTCTTGTAATTAATCCAGTAAATGCAGTAACATTTAAGTTAAATAAGTTATCTGAAGTAATTAAAGAACCTAAGATTTCCGATGTAAAGTCATAATTAAAAACAGAATTTAACGTATACCCATTATTGTCATTAACTATCTTAATCATATTTGGGTTTGATTTATCAATTTTTACCCCATTTCCAGCGTTAAGTACGTTAGTATTGTACTGTATTTCTGCTGGAATAACTCCGCTAATCACTTGATTTAACCTTGAATTTACCGAAGTAATCATATCTAAAATTGAAGTTGAAGATGCATAATTTAAAGAGGCATTTTCAATTGCAGTTTCTAGCGATGTAATTCTTGCAGAAAAATCAGTTGAATTACTATACGATATTAAATTTTCTAGTTCAGATACTCTTTGTGCAATTCCAGCATATGCATTTCCAGCATCAACCAACAATTTAGCAGCATTCTCGAGAGCAGTCGTTGTGTCTAAGAAAATATCCATGGAAAACGTAGAGTAGTCATTAATATTTAACTCAACACCCACGTTATCTAATGATGAGTTAAATTTTACATTTAATTTAAGAGCAAATGCATTTCCATTTAATCCAGTAACATCGTTCGGTTTATATTTAGAAAGTTCAGGTATGTACCATCCCGTAGTATTAGGGTCATCTTTAAAATTATCTAATATTAATATACCATAAAGATTAGTAGCCTTATTAGAAATATTTGATTTTGAATACAGGTCATAGTACACTAATATTGCATTAAATCTAAAATCTCCTCCTCTTTTAGAATAGTCTAAAAAATTATTTAATTTAGGGTCATTTGCAATTTTAGCATATAGTGTTGAATTCCATTCAATACCATAATCATATAAATCAACAGGGTCCATGTTAATTTTACCATTTGAATTATCTGCAAGAGCATCTAAATTTAAAAAAGCATCTGGATGCGTTTGTCCATCTCTTCCATTAATTTCAGTCTGGGGCTGATACGAAGCTGCAGTTGTATTATATTCCGTTGATTTGAATAATATTTCAGGAGTGTATCCTACTGAAGATGGAACATTTACAAATATTTCATTATACGTATTTCCTTGATAATTTTTATCGTTTGAAACGTCGATATTTCCAATGTACTTTACAACTCTAGAATAGTTATTACCAGTGTCTGTTGTATCTTCATTTTCTATAACTCTAGAATACCCACTTACAACTTGCTGCGAATTTGCAGTCTTAACCTCAAACGCGCCTAAATGATGTAACCACTTGAATAATATTTTTTCAGCATCAGTAGAATACAATGTATTATCAAAGTCATCATCTGTTAGGATAAAATTTTCAAAATTAAGTGCATAGTTTTGTAAAGTTTGAGCAAAATCAATATTTGCATTTACATTAGAAGTATATGATGGCGCTATCCCACCTGGAGGAAGCGGTCCACCTTCGTATAATTTGTCAAATTCAATAAAGTTTTCTCCATTACTAGGCGCCGATACCACTGGGATATCTATCAATGCAAACTTAGAGTACTCAAAATTTATATCGGGATTATAGTAGGCCCTTGTTAAATCTCGAGCAGCACTTGAAAATGCATACATAGTACCTCCCTGTTCTTGGGGTATTCTTATTAATGGTGTTGCCATTTAAGCGATTTTGTTTTTATTAGTATTAATTCATTATATTGCAGTACCACTTACCGTACATTTGAATGCAGATATTATTACAAATCCGGCAATAGATCCTCCAATATATCTTAAAGTCAATGAACCTCCATTAGACATTATAACAGTTGCTGCAACTCCTATTATATTACTATTGTCAATACTAATTGATCCTCCGTCTGCAATTAATGTAATTTCTTGACCTTCATCTGCAGATGCTAAAAGAATAGTAGTGTTAAATGTCGTAGAATTCAATACATAAGTTGTATCATCGTACGCACCTGCTATAGGGAGAGTTGTTGGATTAGAATCAATAGAATAAATTAATCCTTTACCAAGAGTAACTTCTTGATTAAGTTTAATTGGTAGATTCGCAATAATCTCAGTTGAATCAACTTTAAAGAGATTAGAACCACCATCATAGATTCTTAAAGTACCTCCAGTAATTAATCCGGTTAATGTAAGAGCTTGTGTTGTTGTATTTAATACTCCTGCAATATTTAACAGTTCGCTATTAAGAGATGCAAAATTGTTATTAATTACAATTCTAGATGAAGAAACACTGTCGGTTCCTAAGATTGTTGTTATGTTTGCCATTTTAAATGATTTTTAATATATTTTTATTTATTGTGTTTTTATTTCCATTTATATCAGTCAATTCTAATTCAATAGTATAATCACCCTTATATTTGAATAAGTATGTCAGCCATGTATTACTATAATATATATCATTTACATTCTCGTTATTATTTTTAAGAGTCCATTTTTGTCCAATAATACCGGGCATATTTGTAATATCATAAGAAAATGTAACATGATTTAATCTTTTAACCTCAATGTGACTATCAATAACGCATAAATCTTGATAATCAGGATTAAAACTTTCAAAATGTGTTTCAGAATCTGGTAGTATTTCTCCACCCATTGAACTATTAAATCCAACACTGTAATAATCATGAGTTCTTGCGGGTTCTTCACCAACTACTAAAATATAGTTGCACACATCTTCAGTTCCATTAATGTCTACATCAATTAATATTGGATTGTAATTAAATTTAGTTAGTATTGGATGCTCTACCTGGTCTAATTGAGAAAGTTCATTTGCAATTGTTCTCCACGCACTTAAATCAGTGTTATTGACGGGATAGGTTGATTGGATGTCATATGAATCAGTAATTAATAGATTTGAATTAACATCATATTGCGTTATGTAAAAAGTATAACCATTATCATAACCATTAGATTGTAATAAATCCATCTTGAATGATGAATTAATATCGGCTCCAACTCTCATCATATTCCAATTAACTTCATCTCCATCTTCCCACAACTGAGTTCTTAATTCTCTCCATTGATATGGTCCTGGAGTTTCAGCAAATCCAGTACTAGTACTTGGATCGACATATCTTCTTACTATAGAAAATTCCGGACCATCCTCTTCATCGTGTACATAATTTGCGCGGTCTAATGTTAAATAATATGTTGCGATAATACTATCGACATTAGCTGTGTTCTCTCTAGCCCAATCCCAGTCACTACCCACAACATCATAAGTGTACTTATACTCATTCCAATTTAATTGAGGTAACATTTTTTGGAATATTCCATAGACCTCAACATTTTTGTTCTTTACTTCAAAGTAGTCAGGTTTTCTATAAGAACTTCGCACATTATATAGGTCAAATATAGATAATTCAACTGAATAGGTTCCAGCGTATGGAAGTACTATTGGAAACTGTTGATATTCTGGATGAAAAACTCCATTAATATCATAGTAGCCAACTCCACCTCTAAAAGATTTTGAATAACCTCTAGGTCCAAGAATTGTCCATTCCATTTCATAGATTCCTTGTCTCCACCAATTATTCCACGTTAATAGATTATATCGTTCATTTGCATATAAATAATCATAATAAGTAAATAATACATTTGGTGTGCTTGTGTTATAGTCATTTCCAAGATATATTGTATTAGGTCTAGGTGCAATTATATTTGTAGGATGTGCTGGAAAATCTTCAAAAAAGTTATATCCAACCGCACCACCTACATAATCTTTACCTGAATCTAACCAAGTAAATTCTGCTGAATCCCAACTTCCTATAAATGAGCCTGCATTTAAAATAACAGGGCATCCTACTGGAATTCCAGCAATCGTATTAAAACTTGATAGGTCATTAATATAATATCCATCATAAAAATTTATTATAGATTCTGAGATTTCTTCTCTATTAGTATTACTAAGTATTAAAAAGTCTTGACCAATTCCAGTTAGTCTATAGTCAACCTTTCTTAGGTCTTCAATAAATAATTGTCTTTCCACAGGGTATCTGCTAAAATCAACCATCTGTCCAGCAGTTTGGTCTTTAATAGAGTGTTGATTATTCCAAACGTTTAAATTAAATTGTGCAAAATAATCACCTTCTCCTGTAATGTCTACTATTTTAGCTTGAAGCGGTAAATATTTTTCTTGTAGTTTATTTTTAAGTCCATATAGTTTTATAAGTACTTCATCTGGACTATAATCAACAGACTCAACAACAGTTGGGATATCCCACTCATCAACATTACCATCTGCCTCATTTAATCTATAGACAAGAGAAAATCTGCTAGTCTTTTTTAAATTTGAACTTGGTAGTTGGTTTCCATTATTTTTATTTGCAAGAAATCCAACAACATCTTGATTTGGAAGGGCAATTGCTTGCAGCTTTCCAAAGTTTTCTGCTTGCTCATTAATATTTAACCAATACTCTTTGATCGTTATTTTATTATAACCATAAAAATCAATGGCATTTAGGAGAGCTTTATAAGTACCAACAAATGGTTTTATTTGAGATGCTTGCAATAAAAGTTCCTTTCTCTTTTGATTCATTAAAATCCAGTCCGGAGAAAACTCTAAAATATTAGAATCTTTAAGTATCACATACTCTTCCTCAGATAGGGACATTCCCATATTTGATAGTAAAACCGATAATCTTTCGTCTTCAGATTCGGTTTCTCCGTAGATTCTAATGCTTGCAATTAATACTTCTGGGTCGTTATCGGCTATTTCATAAATATCAAGGATTCTTGTATGGTAATTATCTTCATTACTCATAAGCGCAATATTACACTTAACAGGAATCATTGGAATTTTACTATTAATAATATTAAAATCATTAGAATTAATTCCTATTGAAGTATTCGCATTTAATATTGGATGTATTTGAACCTCATCTTTTTGAATTTCAAGTACTCCATTAACATTTTTAGCGCTATACATAAATATGTCCTCGCTAAATTCATAACCACTAAAAAATTTGAATTTAAAAGTACTAGTAGTATTTCCTGATCCGATTGGAGTAATAAACTTTTCACCTCCTAACGCACCTTCAACCTGTTCTAATATGTATATTGTTAGGGTCTCATATAGTCCAGTAGATACTTTAGGTAAATAACAAACTCCCTCCCATATATTCGTATCGGAATTATATAGAAGGTTTAGGTCATTTGATTCACTATCAAAAAATCTTAAATTTTGTATTTGCATTCTTATTTAACTTTTTTATCGTCTTTTCTAATTGTATATGATTTGTATGCCTTTAAATAAGTTACAGAATCAACCCAATCCGCGACAACGTGTTGCATCATCGTAATAAAATCATACATTGTATCATTTCGCTGTATGTATTTTGATAACGAATTACTCAATATATTTGTTCGATAATCATTGCCTTCGTGTAATCTTTTGTCCATTACCGAAAGTCGAGTATCGTAACTCTTTACTTTACGAACTTTAAATAGATTACTTAAAATACCCATTATAATGCTTTTCTATTTTGAGCTTGTACTCTACTAAAAATAGTGTTTGGTACCGCAGGTTCATCAAAATAAACTGACAATGCCGCCATCTCTCCAACTTTAGCGTCATCTAGTACTGATGCTCCGTCTCTATCATTCCATCCTCCTCGGAATAGGGCAACCTCTTCTTTCTCTAAAATAATGTCTCCAAAAGAATCTAGATTAATTACATTTTCTGGAAGGGCTGCATTTGGTTCAAAATTAACCAGGGTAGTTTGTACATTTCTTTTAAAGAAAACGTATTTTTGTTTTCCATTTCCAATATCTTCAAGAGTTGTAGTTGATGGAGTTACTGTTACTGTTTCACTTACATAATATCCCAACCTTCTTGCAGTCTCCTCCTTTTCAGAAACAAAACGTACATTAACAGAATCAATTCCTTCAACACCTTCCAATAGCGCTATAATATCTGATTTTGGTAAACGATCTCTTCGTGTGATATTAATTAAGTACTGAGAGATTTTTGTTCGAATTTCTCCAAACAGGTTAATTTTGTTATACCCTTCAAAATATCTTACCTTAACATCCATTCTAAAATATTGAACTTTAGGTTCTACAATCTTAACTTCAGTCGTTACCATTTGTCTACCTGAATTTTCTAAAGTTCTAAGTATTCCGTTCTTTTCCTCTTCTGAGAAAAAGAATTCTTCTTGATGTAGATTAAAATAGTCGTTATTTTTAGTCAGTTTTCTTTTTGTGTCTGGCAACATGAATAGATATATCACGTTGTCATCATCAATATATCCGTCATCTGTAGTGTTGTATGCATCTAGATATGAGAACATACCATATTTTGATAGGAATGACTCGTAATTGTCCGGAGTTGCTAGTACGAATGAGTGGCTTTGTAAAGGTGCAATCAATTTGGTAAGTTCAATACTTTCAGGATCAGAACCCATAGTAGGTGCAACTGTAAATGAAGACTCCAGTAATTTATTTAGGTCACATGAATTTCCAAGAGAATCAAAACCTTCAGTTTGAAATTTAAAATTAAGGTCTTTAGAACCTGTTAAATTACCTTTGGTTCCATCAGAAACAATATATTCAATATCAATAGAAGAACCTTTAACTGGAATCATTCCAAATGAACCATTACCAAAATAAATATCAAGACCTCCGGTTATTCCAGTTTTAACAAGGTATCCCTTGGTTCCAACTTGCATATCATATAATGAATCATATTTACTCCACAATTCACTGTTAACACTAACTCTAACCGAGTCATTATCAGTATTCTTTTTGATAATTACATTAAATGATTGTAGTTTTTCACCAGTACCTGTTAGCGTCTGCTTTTCAATTTTACCTTGAATAACAGGAATATAAAGATAATCTGGGCTACTTTTTTGAATTACAAATTGGTCGTTGTTTGTTTTTAAAATATATTCTAAACCATTTTTACTTGCTTTAATTACTGAATTTGCAGGAATATTTAAGGTATCTCCTTCAATATCGTTAAATGCGCTAGTATTTAGTCTTATTTTTAATTCACCAAGGGCAGATGAACCTCTAAATGCATCATGTCCTGCAAGTCTTGCAAGTCCATATATAGATTCTGGGTCCTGTGCTGTTAGGATATTTTGTTCAACCGTAGCATCTTCAATATAAAAGAATACTAAATTAGTAATTTCAGCTAGTACTTCAAGTATTTGAGAATACGGTGAAGCTGTTGTAAACAAATCGCTTGATCGCCCATATACTCTTGAAATATATGTTCGAGTATCGGCAATCATTTCAGTAGCCTTTATTCTGGCCTTTGATAAAAATTTTAATTCAGTCATCTCATTTATTTTTTTATATAGCGATGGTTATTCCAAACCTATAGTCAATAGATATATCTATTGAAACCATATTTCTTTCAGTCATTTCGGCAAATTCAACAGTAACATGGACTGGTATTTTTGCAGCTAATGGAACATATCGCGAAATAGCGCTTTGAACTACTCCTTGTAACATTGTGTCATTATACATAAAAGAATACACATAATCTTCAAGATTAAGTCCAAATTCAGGGTCTCCCATCACATCTCCCTTTTGGGTAAATACCAATGTTTCGATTTGAGATATTATTAGTGCAATATCTTCATCGATTTGTAATTGGTCTTCATCGTAATTAGGGTCTTCTAGCGATTTTATGTACAATTCCATAATAGTATATATTTGTTTAAGAATGGAACATCCAGTCGGTACCTTCGTCGCTTTTGATTTCTTCAATTAGTGCAGATAGTTCATCTTCACCAAGACCTTTAATTAAATCAGGATTTATTTGAATATTTCCAGGAAGTGCAAAACCAAATATCCCAAGTTTTTGTCCTAATGAAATTTTAATCTTTGCAGAACAATATCTAAAAAATGCTTCATCTTGAAATAGAGCGCATTCCGGAATAGTCTCATAAACTTTTAAAATTGTATCTTTTGTAGGAGTTTCTCCCATGAATTTTAATTCATGTGTAAGTTGACTGTAATGAAAGCCATAAGGATTTTTAAAAATCTGTCTGGCCATATCAAAAAACATTTCATTGATTACGTAATATTGTAAATTTTCTGCAGCTTGCCCGGTTTTAGAACCTCCATAAATTCCACCCATTAACATTCTTTCAATTGCAAAATCTCCTTGTGTAAAGTTAATATCCATACTTCCACCCCAGGTATTTCCTCTTTCAAGCACTGCAAATACTGAAAATATTTCACCACCTCCGGTCACAGGGTCCATTGCAGGAAGCGTAAAAGATCTTGAATATTTAAAATGTTCAGATTTAAACATTTCCGCTGGAATTACTAAAAAGTTTTCTTGTACCGAATACTCGTAATTTTTATAAAACCATTTCTTTGCTCGTCTAACTATATTTTGAACTTCTTGTCTTGGAAGATTCATTGGAATCATACATGAACCTGTTATGTCAGCTGCTAACTCATCTACAAAATTATTAAAGCAGTCATTATCCCATTCAGGATGCTCTTGATATCCTTGATTACCTACTAATATATTACCCATCTTTTTATTTTATTTTTATATTGCTCTAGATTTAACAATTTCAACATCATTAAATTTAGCCAGTTTTTTATCGAATGAACCCTCTCTAAAGATTCCTCCATTCATTGTTCCTTTAAATGTTCCTTTTCCATAAACATAACAATCATTTGCAGTGCATGTTCCATGGACATATGAACCGTCTAATTTAGAACTATTAATTTGAGTTGATTGATAGAAATTACAATAATGAATATCGGAACCACTAACGTCGCATCCGTATATATCGCATTCGGTAAATTCTCCTCGTAGGAAACAACTTACAAATTCATACCCTCTAAGGTCAACACAATATTCTAAACGGCCTCCGTTTACTTGAATTTTACCAGAATCAGAATCATAGTTGATATGTCCCTTACTAAGGTCGCCGTGCGTAAATAATCTCATCACGCTACTTTTAACTGCATTCCAGTATAAGTCAACTACTTTAGGATCGTCATTCAAATCAACGGTAAACTTGACGTTTTTCCAATTATCTTTGATCGTTTTCCAGTCCTTTCTAGCGTCGATTATTCTTTGATTATCTGCAACTATCTTTTTTAGTTCGATTGCATTTAATTCCGTAAAGTCTGGATTTTCGGTTGATTTCCATAATTGAAGTAGGAAACGGTCAACTAAATAGAGAATTGTAGTTGTTTTCTTTTCCCAATCCTCTCCCCCAATATAACGGAATTCAAGATAATTTTTATGTCTTTTGTCAAAATTTATACCGTAGTATTTTGTATCAGGGTAGATAAAATTCTGTTGATTGATGTGTTTTCCATCAAAGAAATATGTGTCCTCTTTTGGTAGGATAAATTTGATAGATTTTGCGTAGGCTGAGTTTTCTCTTTTAGGAAAGAATTTGAATACTTGCTCTTCATTAAAATCTAAAATGAACTTAAGAACATTCATTTTAGAAATACGATACTTGTTTTCAATTTTTGATTTATCAAATGAAAGATTTAAGTGAATCGAAGTCCTATCATTTGTATATCCATTTTCTTGAATCCATTGACAAACATTAATTATCATCAATCTGGCTGCAGTATATGGAAGGGCTCCAGTAACCAATTCAAGAAGTTTTGCTCCACCTGACATATCAGGTTCTATTTTAAATTCATCACGAGTTACTTCAAAATCGCTATGCGCTTTTTCCTCGACGTGAATCTTTTTGCCAAGCAATTTTGCAAGTTTCTTTGCAGTTTCTTCAGCACTGAAATTTGAGTAAAATTCAAATTCAACACCAACTAGGGCATTCTGCAAAATATTAGATTCATTTAGATTATTCATTCAATTTGGATATATTAAACTTAGGTTAATGTATATATCCAAGTAAAAAATAACTATACCATAGAATCCCGTTTTGCCTGTAGTTTTTTAAGTTCTTTTTGCCAATTAACTACATACTTTAATTTCCATTCAATATTCATATGCTTCCATGCTGCTATTTTACGAGCAATTCCATTTTCACGTTCTGAATTATAGAATGCCTCATCGTCATTATAATTTTTAGCGGCTTCTCTTTTTACAATGTCAGACCATGTTGGCCATTCATACCAAGATTCTTTTGGATCGTCTTTAATGGTTTGAATGATTTCAGCATCTGTTAATTTAGAATTTGTATCAGCATCTTCAGATGTTTTTTTAATTCTTATTTCATAATCTCTGATTTCTTTGCTAATTTTTTCAATTTTAGACATTTTCTTAATCTTCTCAGAATATTCTTTAGCAATTTCGGTAGCTCCAGTTTTTGGAAGACTAGTCTTAACAATATATCTATAATGAAGTCTTTGGATATTATGTCCTCCTGCGTAAATTGCTTCAGTTGCAAAACTATAAGTAGTTTCTCCTCTTTGGATTTGAGAAGCTATCTCAATATTTCCTTTAGCGCTCTTACGAACATTCATTGATAACAGTGAATCGGTTGGTAGTGTATACATTTCAATAGATTTAACCATATCGTAGGTTAAATTGATTCTAGCCATCTCTCTGTCATATTTCGTGAACTCTTGTTTAAAAGTCTCTACAAACCATTTTTCTGTTGCAGCAACCATCTCAACGATTGTAGGCTCCAACGCATCTAAAATAACATTAACAATATTATCTTGTTTAGACTCATTTAAGAATTGTCCGTATGTTTTAAATTTGTTCATGTTTTATATATCTGTTTTAATTATAATGTAAATATAAACAAAAAAGCCCAGATAAAAAAATCTGGGCTTAAATATTTTCAAAAAGTTATTAACAATTATAGTTTTAAGAATACCTTTCGGGTTGCAACATCCATTCTTGTGATTTGGACGGTGATATTATCATTCTTAACAAGTGAATCAACTTTAATATTATCAGGAAGCTCTGAAACGTGAAGTAATCCAACAATTCCATCTCCAATATCTACAAATACTCCATAATCTTTAACAGATTTTATTGTACCTTTAACTTCAACTGGAAAGCTTTTATATTTGGTAGCAACATCTGCCCATGGGTCATTAATTTCTACATGCTCTAATTGAGTCAATGTGATTTTATCATCATTGATTATTTCTTTAATCTTAAATTCAATAGCATCGCCTGGATTAATTTCTCGGGCTTTATGTTTTCTTGCCATTTCAGGGTTTAAATCATTCGCATGAATCATTCCAGTTAAACAATTATCAAATTCAACAAATACTCCGTATTTTGTAGAACCTGTTACATTACCTTCTTTAGTTTCTCCAGGTGTACTTCTAAGCGCTTCAATTGCCATTGGAATAAGAGCTTGAAGATATTTTCGGTGAGAAACAATTACAGTTCCTTTTTCAGGAGAGTAACTCATCGGTACAACATACATTTGCGTGTTAATTACAGAACCAAAATCTGCAAGTTTATTAATACCAGCAAGGGATCCTGGCATAAAGCAATCAATTCCCTGTACATTAACAAAGTAACCTCCACCCGGAATCATACTTGTTACAGTTCCTATGTATGCTGTATTTCCAGTTTCAGCAGATGCTAAAATATCTCTTAACGTGGCAGCTTTTATTCCAGCTTCAACAGAACCTAATACAAAGCCTCTAGTGCTTTTACTTTTTTCTGCAGTGATTTCAACTGCAATTTCAGTTCCTGGAACTAAACGCGCTCTTGAGACTGCGGATTCTTTTGACAATTGAACGTATACCATTTCACGATATCCAATATCGATAGATGCCCATTCCATGTCTACTGCGTACACTTTACCAGTGTGCATTTCTCCAGCATGTATTACATGTGTTTGATTGTTTTCACTCCAGTGACTTTCCATTAAATTAAGAAGTTCTTGAGCATACGGTTCTCTTGAATAAACCTTAACACCGTCTGGCGCTTTTACATGGCGGTTTATTTTTCTAAGAGTAGATGGGCAATCTGCAGAATACAAATCCCAATCGAAGTTAGAGATATCGTTAGATTGATTCTCTGTTTGTTTAGTTAAAACGTCTTGTGACATTGTTTTTATTTTAAAAGGTTAGTAAATTATTAAGTTATATATTTGTTTTATAGGGCTAGTGGCGAAAAACCAATCATCGGGACAGGACCTCCAGGCGTCGGTATTTGCCCATTGTATATGAATTTTAAGTCTTTAAGATGTTTTGCACATGAAACTGCAACTGCTGCCGCAACGGCTCTAGTAGCTGTTTGTAAAGTTGGTTCAAGTTTAAATCTTTTACCGGTATTCCATGCTCTTCTTAAATCTGCCCCTAGTTTTGTCTCATCTCCATAATATATTGGAATATAATTTCCAGGAGATGGTATTAAACATGGTAATATCGGCGGTGATGTTGCAAAGGGTTGTGCCGCTGTAGATTTCCAATAATCAAGTATGCATTTTGACATTACACAATATGCATCATCAGCTCCACACGCATTTCCAGCTTTTTTATTTTCATCTGCTATTTGATTAATATGTCGGATTTTTAAGTCTCTATATTTAACTTTTTCAATCTCATATTTAGCTAACTTTGCATTTATACGGCCTGGTTCAGTTCTCTTAGACCATTGTCCATAAGTTTCATTTTTTGTATTTCCATTAAAACTACCATAACCACTATTATAATTAGTAGTATTAGTTGCAATTATTGGATTTTTGCTCGGAGCTCCTTTTTGATTATTATCGATTCCTTTAACATAACTAAATACGCATATTATTCGTGATGTAATCCACGATGGTACGCTATCGGGTCGGTCGCTATGTTCTTCTTGGAATATTCTATCATTAGAATATTTTTCTTGTTTGATTTTATTTTTAAGTTTTATTGCACGAAGCGCAAGCACTGTCAATTCTCTATTTAATGTATCTTCTCTGCCATCTGAATTACGATTACGATTTTTCTCAACCGACAATTCTTTTAGATTTATCTTAACTTTAGCCATTATAAATTCAATTGAATTAACATCTTTAATATCTTTAATATTTTTATTTGCAATATCAATATCAATAAGTCGTAATTCTATCGCAAGGTCAAGATTTAACCTTTCAATTGCCTGATTTCTTGCATCAGGTTTATATTCAGAATTGTTTAATCTTCCAATAGCTAATTCAACCCTTTCAATATAGATTTTTGCTTTAATTACTTCAATATACGCATATTTTTTTTGAATTTCCTGTGCAGCAATTAGTTGTTTATTTTTTTTATTGTTATACGAATATACGGGTTTATTAAACACGTCATACGCTGCTTCTACCTTTCTTAAAGCATCTTTAGCAGCATCTAATGAATATTGAGCATTAAAACTACTAATATTTATTGGTTTATCTGTGTTTGCGTTTGATATAGAAAGTCCGGAAACATTGGCTTCATTTTTTATAGATGTAGTTTCTTTATCAAAAAAATCTAAAGCTTTTTTACTTACTTTTTTAGCCAAATCTCCATGGTATGAAAGTCTTTCAATCCAATCTAAATATTCTTCAGTTCCATCATTTTCATAAAGAACTCTATTTAAAAGTTCATCGACCTTTTGGGCTTCAGTCATTGGTTTTACAAGTTGAAAATTTGCAACAGGAGCAACTGCCGGATCAACTTTAACTTCAACTGCTCTTGAATTTTCTTTTATTTCTATAGAAGCACTTCTATTAATATTTTTAATTTCTGCAAGTTTAGATGCATCCATTGCGCTAATAAAAGTATACTCATATTTACCAGGATCGGTAGGTGCCAAGAACTTTACAACTCCCTGACTATCAGAAGTCAATGTTGGTTGTATGATTCCATTTAATGAATATGTAAATTCGTATGGAAAAGTTCCATCCCCGCCAGCAACTGACATTGTTACATATCGAAGTTCTGGTTGTTTATCGACATTTTCGGAAGTAATTGTTTCTGGAATTTCAGAACTAATACCAATATCTCCAAAAATATTTATTTCCGGAACAATTGGTTTTGGAATTATACATGTTGTAGGAAACAGAGGGTAGAATTCAAACGGTGTTATCGTTTCTTTATTCTTTAGGGTCCACTCTTCAAAGTCACAATCTGGATTCATACTTAAATCTATCCCAGGAAGTCTTTCAAACATGTCATCATATAATGGATTTCCAAATTTATCTTCTAATTGAGGTTCAAGAGATTTGAATAACATGTTAAATGCCTTTTTAAATCCCTCTTCAAGTATAGGTTTTTGGCCAGATTTATGGATATTTCCAAATGGAGTTTGTGCAGTTTTAACAGCATTAAAATATTCATTAGCAACAAACGTACCAAAATCGTCTGGACCTTTAGAACTTCTACTGGCCAGTTTTTTGGAAACGTTATTAATAAATATTGGCCACTGTGCAGGCATATTGCGTTAATTTATAGGATATTTATCCCAATTATTTATTCTTTTGCTGATAGGTTATATGTGAGCTCTTAAGACTTGAAACCATTGAAGGAGTCGGTGGAGAAGGAGGCCCTGAAGGTCCCGTTGGTGTTGGATGGATATGGGCTTTATAGTCATCCAATAATTTATTTAACCATTTTTCTAAAGAAACTCCACGAACAGCAGGTTCAGCTTCATTTTCACTTCCCTCTCCAGTATTACTTAAGAATATGTTTCCAGAGTCAAGGAATATTTTTTCACTTGTTGAAATTTTAATGAATCCCTTTTCATCAATTTGAATCAATGGTCGTTCTTTAGCTCCAGTTCCTCGGGTAATTACCAATCCGTCTTCAGGTGAATGATAGATTCTAATGTTTCTAACTTCATCATATATAAGTGAAACTACATTATGCGCAGCTCCTGATTTATCTAGAACATCTGCTTTAAGGGCTTTACTTTGATTAATTTGAAACCAATACTCAGGGTGATAGAGATTTCCATTATCAAAACGAACAGCAACTACAGTTCCTACGTTTGGAGTATTGTGAGCACCTACAAGGTCTCTATTCATTGGTGTTGCCCATGGAATAGCATCATTAGGAAGTTTATCAAATTTTCCAAATACCTTAACTCTGCATCTTCCCCAATTCTTAGGATCTGCATTATCTACAACCTCGCCTATCCAGTGAGTTTCTCTAAGGTTATCCTTTTCTAATTCGGTATCTGTTGCCATTATTTGTAAATGTTACCTAAGCTATTAATTGCCGCTTTATTAAGTCCCTGTCCTATAGTAGATCCTGGTTCTACGCCATATACATTTGCATTAATCGCAGCTCCTATGCTTCTTTTTGAAGTTGCATTATTTAAGGCTGTTGTGCTTTGTTGATCTACCCTTCTTATAACATTTGAAAATACATTTTCAAATTTAGGAATTCTATTAATTGTTTCGTCTTTTAGCTTTTGAAGTAATTCCGCCTTCTTTTTTTCAGCAAGCGCCTTAAGGTCTGCTACTGCGCTATCTTTTATTTTATCAATTTTGCCTTTTATTTTATCTTTAGCAAATTCAAGAGGAGTTTTTGATTCATTTGAAAACATTTCTTGGTCAGGGGCGGGAGACAATTGACCCTCTGCGTAGCTTTGTGTAATGATTGCATTCAATACTCTTGCTTCAACCTTTTCGATTTTTTCATATTTTATCGTAAGAGCCTCTTTTGCCATCTCAGGATTTTTACTAAGATCCGCAAAAACAGTAGTTCCTGATGCTAAATCAAACTCACAATATTTTGCTCCTATTAAAAAGTAGGGACGACCTTCTGGTCCAGAAATACTTGCATTTTTATTTTCAACATCAAT